>Ga0163151_10000269_pt1 | contig 93023 bp, 119 predicted proteins | sample OliLakLV19MP5IB2_FD_145596 | JGI IMG/M metagenome (GOLD analysis project Ga0163151, IMG submission 145596) | Freshwater microbial mat bacterial communities from Lake Vanda, McMurdo Dry Valleys, Antarctica - Oligotrophic Lake LV.19.MP5.IB-2 | ecosystem: Environmental > Aquatic > Freshwater >...
GTGGGACGAGGTAGCAGGACACTACACGACGTGCCACGCATTGAGTCATGCGACGATCCGCCGGATTGTCCGCATGATCTGACCAGCACGTCCCTACGTCACTTCGACGTAGGGACACTTCAAAGGATACGAGAATGAAACACACGATTATCACCGTCCGCTGTCGAGCATTCAGCGGCCAGCCGACCCGAACGCATCGGGTCATGGTGGAGCAGGATGGCATGGTCCGAGTGTGGGACGAGGTAGCAGGACACTACACGACGTGCCACGCATTGAGTCATGCGACGATCCGCCGGATTGTCCGCATGATGGCATCCGTCAGAATAAACATTATTTTTTGAGAAGTGGAAAAAGTGGTTGCGTTCTGTTGTCGGCGCTGTTAGTGTTCAGCACGTCGGGCAATTCCCGACACCGGGGAGCGATTCCCCCGAATCCGAATCCAACGAATCGCACCGGGCAACTCCCGGCAAGAGATTTCGCAAATGGCACGCACTCCGAAGCAAGCACCCGTGATGGATGCCATGGGCCGACCATGTTGCCCCTGCTGCTCGCGACCGGATCACAAGGTTTTTATTCGTTTGGTGCCTTGCAATGGCACCTTGCGCGAACGGGCGATCGGTTGCGCAAACTCGGTTTGGGACAAACAAGCGAAATGCACCCGCAATCCGATCACTGGCGGAAGTGGTTGCCCGTACCTTCACTGGCTTTCGTCGGGATTCGTTGCAACGCCTGAAGTGGTTCGCGCGCCCGGCTGGCCACAGATGAAAAACCGCACAGCGGAGCAATGCTCTTTGCGAAGTGCTCTTGCCCTCAACCCAAAACAAGCCGGGCGCAGTCGGTGTATCATCACCAACGCCGTCCCCGGCTCTGGCAAATCGTCCTCTATGGCCGATGACATGGAAGTGATTGCGCTGCGTTCCATCGTTGACCAGTGGTTTACCGTGGCTTTCAATGTTCATTCAAAGGAAAGTTTGCTCGCGAAGACACCCGCCGCATGGCCAAACATTCAAACGATCAACGGATTCGGTGGGCGAATCCAGAATTTCTCGCGGAACAATTACAAGGTCGGGAAAATCGGCATCATCTTCCGCGAGTTGATAGTGGCGATTGAACCGAAGAAGCGCCCATCGTCGGCAGGAATCAAAGCGTTCTCGGATCGGATTCGCGACTTGCTGTTGACGAACGACAACTCGAACCCCGGCGCATGGACGGAAGCGATTGAAACGACGCTGGCACGCTTCCCCGGATTGGATGTTGTTTACCAGAAGAACGCGGAAACGATCAAGGAATACATTCCGCAAGTTCTGACACAATCCATGAGTCAGCGCACCGTCATTGACCTGACGGAACAATACTGTCGGCCCGCTCTTCTCGCGATTCAGGCTACGGGGTGGAAACAACGCCCATCACTCTGCGACCGCTCGCACATCTGGACTACGGACGATTGCGAACACATTTGTAAGTTGGTCCGAGCGATCACGATGAAACAGTGCGCCGGCATCATCGTTGACGAAGCGCAAGACCTGAGCTTGTCGCAAATCGTCCTTTTCCTTGCCGCGACCTATCGAGCGGGGGAATTGATTTTGGTAGGCGACGACAAGGACGGCGAACCGGGTGAACCGGGATACAAAGCCGGTCAAGCAATTTTCGGGTGGCGCGGTGCCTTCCCGACCTCCCTGAAACTCGTCGCGCGACTCTGGCAACACTTGACGGGTGAGACTCCGGAACAAATGCCGTTGTCGCAGACTTTCCGCTGTCCCCCGGAAGTCTGCGACGCGTTGAGACCGCTCAATTCTGTGATGAAGTCCACGAAACCGTATGGTTTCGGTGAAGTCGCGCAAGTGTCCGGCCCGGTGGCTTTCCAGCGCTGGCTTGAGATTCCTGAAACCAACCGTGATGGCCAGCGGTTTACTGCTTTGTGGCTCACGCGCCGAAACGCCCCGCTCGCCGAACTGTTCATGTGTACACTTCGCGAACACAAGGAAGTCTGTTTGCGAGGCGGAAAGGACCTGGAAGGCGCGATTGACGCGGCTTTGTCCGAACCCGCCGGGTGGCGCGATGAAACCACCGGCGAGTACCGGGTGAGTCTGCCGGAATGTCTCGCCCGGCTGCGGGCGATCGTCTCGGAGCAAGAGAACCCCGAAGACGGCGGCGCGGTCAACAATGCCGATAGCATGGAGGCGTTTCTTCTGGAGATCGGGGAGAACTTGACGGCGGAACCTGAACTGCTCAAACTCGCATCGGACAAGGACGGGCGAGCGCTCTCCGGGTTGACGGTCGGCAATCTCCGCCGATTCGTTTTGCACTTCGCGAACAAGAGCGCACCGCGAGTATTGTCTACGGTGTACCGATCCAAAGGTGACGAATCGGACTTGGTTATCGTGGACGATGTTGTGTCCCTCAACATGGCTTGGAACAATGACACCGACGAGAGCGCGGCATGCCGACATGTCGCGTGCTCGCGAACTCGCCAAAGTTTGTTGACGGTGGGTGTGCTCGATGGTGTCATCTATCCGCCCGCTAACGGCTTGCAGTCGGTCACTGCGAACGCAACCAAGCCGACGCCAGCACTTCCCGCCGCGAAGTCTGCCGAAGTCAAGCCGATCACAACCGGCGCGACTCTCAAGCCCATTACGCTACTCGGAGCAACAGCACGCAAGCCCCGCACAACCAAGCCCAAGCCGAAGACGGGCGGCACGCTGTTCAGCGAAGAGTAGAGGCGTTCACCCCCCCAAACCCTTATAAACTTTATCACGAGTCCCACGCAATGAACTTCGAAAAAGCCCGCGACGCTCTTTCCTTCACTGGGGTCCTTTTTCGCGACGAACGCGGACGCCCAACCGTGCTCCAGACACCCGCGCAAACTCGCTTTGAGGGTTTCCGACGCGGACGCCCACGCATCGCCCAGGTCACTATCCAACGCCCAAGCGATGATCAGATGGTGATGACTTGCCGACACTACGATTCCGCGAGTGATTCCGACGAAGGTTCGCCGTGTCCCGCGAGTCAAGGCACAACCGTCTGCTACCATTGTCTCGCGTCCCTTCTCGCAATCGCTGGGGAAGCCGATTGTTTTATCAATGCCCACCCTCACAAGGACGCAGCAACCGCCGAACTCGGAAGCCGACGCGGGCGAATCCTTGCGGTTCGGTCGGGAACTGCCGAGGCTTTCATCTGCTTGATTCCCCGCAAGCCGATCCTACCCGCCGCGAAGTCTGCCGAAGTCCCAACGGTAAAGCCCATTGTTCCGCTCGCCTTGTTTGACGCCAGCAACGGACAACCGCCCGCGACCACAAAGCGGAAGCGTAAGGCTAAGTAAGTAAGTAGTATCCAGTTGTACATCAACCCGGCAAGTCTGCCGGGTTGATTCGTTTAGTGGTCCCATCAATTCCTATGCCCCTAGCACGCTCACCAGCACGCACCGCGAACGGATAGGTATTCACTCGCGTCGGAAGTCGTTCGCCCAGTATAGAGCATTCAGACGTGTATAAGAATGACGGGTAGAACTCATGATCGAGGGCGGTTCCCATCGTCGGCTCGTGTCCGTCGCGTCTCACATCTGCGACGGTATCCCCCCATAGTGTAGCGGTGTATAGTAATGCGTATATGTACACTGTATATACGTCCAGTGCATGAGTGTACAGTATAGGTATGTATAGGTGTATGTATGTACAGTGTATAGGTGTACATGGTATACGTATGTACACTGTATATACGTCCAGTGCATGAGTGTACAGTATAGGTATGTATAGGTGTATGTATGTACAGTGTATAGGTGTACATGGTATACGTATGTACACTATGCCGGGCTGTGGTGGTGGGTAGTGTACGGGCGTTCACTTGTGCAGGCATGTTCAAACGATGTTACGATAATTGAATCTAATTAATTATTGTTCGGAAAGTCGTACGAGCGTAGGATAGTGGGCGGCTCTGGGGTGCAAGGACGACCGATCCCTTCTTAATGACTTTGATTTATTTTCTATTAGCCAGGGAATTTTGGTGGTTGTGTGTAACATTTTTGGGTACTAATCAACTATGGTTTTATCTGGTGTGGGCTTGAGAAAAATAGCGGCGGTGGGTTCGAAAAAATCCCGGCAGGAAATTTGAGTGGGCTATAGGGATTTGTGTGGGGAGTTTGGGGACTATTTGTTTACTTGATTGTGTGTGAAAGATCATGAAATCTCATTTTGAGCCTCGGTTGTGGTGAGGAGAGCCGATTTTGAGTTCCGAGTGTGGTGGCTTGTATAAACTTTATTGAGACGAGTGAGGATTTTAGGAGAATTAGTGGAGTTGGGGCTGAAGGGATTTGAGTTGTTGGATGGTTTGGTAGAGAGCATTGAAAGCTTCTGTGGATTGTAGGTTTCGGCACATGCGGCTGAGGGTAGTGATATCTTCTTCGAGTGGAGATCGTTTAATGGTATTGGTGGGGAATTGTTGTTGTTGCTGTTGTTGTTGTAGGAGTTGGTAGTCGAACTGTTGTTTAGATTCGTTGAATTGTTTCCATGTTAACATGTGTGTATGTATTGTGGAAGGGCGAGAAAACGGTTGGAGACCGTACATTGGTGGCTTCGTGCCACCAATGTTAATTTCATATTGGCATTGGGACCAAGATGCAGCATTATCGACACGCATTGGCTTTATTTCAAACATAATTCCATCCAGTCATAAATCTGTTAAATTACCTTTAAGCACAATAACTCACGAACCCCAAATTGTCAAGATGTTCTTTCAAATACTGTCACGCCACCACGTGTATTGTTGGCATCCCACCCTTCCTCTACAAACTTCCAATCATTTCGATTATACAATCCGAGTCTTTTGATAGCTGTTCTGACCGCGAAATGGAAATCGGGTGACTTGGGTCCGTGGGTCTGGTAATACTTTCCTTGTACGTGAGGCGACGTGTCGTGAAAACAAACTTCGCCACCAACTGGGATATGGCTAGAGAAATTGAGAAAGTCTAGCATGGTGTGATTACAACAATGACATGCGTCGATAAACAAAAAATGGAGTTCTGGGCACAGGTGGTGGACTTCGGTAGAATCGCCTTCGATGAATACGAAGTGTTCGGTAGGAAAGTTGAATTTGGATTTGTCGCCGTTGTGTATTCGAGCTGAGTCAATTCCGTAGAGTGTAAAGTTTAAACTTTTTGTCTTCATGTGTTCAATGATGCCACGAGTTGTTTCACAGCGATTGATTCCAATTTCGGCTAAGTTCAATTCTTGGAATCTGGTGGAGACTCGATTGAGGGATTGTTCTAAAAGAGAAGCGTCTGTGTCGGTAATTGCGCCGTGGTTCATCTTGTAATGTAGTGTATGTTCGGCTAGTATTACGTCCTTCACGTACTAAATGGGGAACGTGGATAGAAAGTCTTGTGCTGACCTGTTTCGTTAGGGATTGGTCAAGGCACGGGAACGCTTGTGCTTGGAAAATTTATTGGTTGGAATACCAATTTTCTTACATTATTTAGAGGACGCTCGTGCTTGGAAAAATTCTTGGTTGGAATCCGAAGATCATCACCATATTTGGGGTGCCATTACATCTTCACATATCATTTTTGTTATTTGTGGCTTACTTTTGTGTGTTCATTCCGAGCCTGGTGTTCTACATAATTGGAGCATTCGTCGGAGTTGCAATTCACGAGTACGGTCACATCCTGGCGGCAAAGTATTTTGGCATTGACACGAAGAAGGTTATTTTATGTCCGTTGGGTGGCGTGGCGTTATTGGAGAAAATGCCGCGTAACCCCATGCAGGAGTTTTGCATTACTGCTGCTGGTCCGTTGACGAGTTTATTGTTGTCGATTTGGTGTTTGGCGTTGGGAGTGATCACGTATAAAGTGAGTCAATTTTTTGTCGTGATGGCGATATTGAATGCCGGAATGTTTGTGTTTAACTGTTTGCCTCTAGGGGTTATGGATGGTGGAAGAATGTTGCGTGCAACCTTACAAGTAAAATACACTTTTGCAGAAGCAACGAAAATTACATTCAAAGTGAGTTTAGCATTTTTCGCTTTGATCATGGTTGTAGCAATCATCAATTTTGATATAATGTTGATGCTGACCATGTGTCTTGTTATGATGTTCACTTACGCAGAAAATTCAAGGAATGCATAATTTCATATCAAATAGAAAAATTTAAACGTCCTTGTTCTTTTCCTGGTTGTGATAGCGAATGGGCAATGTACGCGGGGTTTCGTTGCACACATCACAAATTAACACCAGAAGAACGAGAAGCCTGGAGACGAAAAGATCAAGTTGAATTGACGTGTGAACGTTGTGGTAAATTGTTTTGGTATCAAAAGTGTTTGAAAGATCGTAAAAAATACTGTTCAATGCAGTGTAAAATTCCAAAAAAAGCAGCAGTAGAATGTGGTTATTGTAAGAAACCATTTGAAATTGCACAGAGCAAAATCAAAATTGGTCGCGGAAAGCATTGTTCATTAAAATGTTTTTATGATGATATAAATTACATTGGCGAAAAAAATCCAAACTATCACGGGATCAAAAAAAGTCTTGATAGAATAAGAAAATGTAAAACGGGAAGAGAGTGGAGAGTCAAAGTTCTTGCAGGTCGTGAAACTTGCGAATTGTGTGGAACTAAAAGTCATTTATATGCTCATCACATAATCCCTCTTTTGCGATTGTTTTTAGAAAGACGTATTGATAAACCAGATTTAGACCCAAATGATATATTTTTTCATGATGTAATCAATGGATTGGCTGTGTGCCAATTGTGTCATAGTAAATTACACCCCAAAATATCTGTATTGCGAAAAGGATTAAAATGAGTTTCTTTGTTGTTGATGTAGAGGCAGACGGTCCAATCCCCGGTGATTACAGTATGACCGAACTTGGCGCAGTCCTAGTAGAGCCAGGACTGACACGAACGTTCTATGCGCAGATCAAGCCGATTAGCGAGAAATGGGTTCCGGAGGCGTTGGCGATTAGTGGTAAGACGAGAGAAGAAGTGTTAAAGTTTAACGATCCTGAAACCGAAATGAAACGATTTGCGACTTGGGTGAAAGAGAACACGAATGGACGCGCCACGTTCTGTGCAGACAATTTGGCGTTTGACTGGTCTTTCGTGAATTGGTACGCGCATCACTTTACTGGAAGTAATCCTTTTGGCTTTTCTGGTCGAAGGATTGGCGACTTGTATTGCGGGATGGAGCGAGACGTTTACTCCCGGTGGAAGCACTTAAGGAAGACGAATCATTCACACCATCCCGTTGACGATGCGGTCGGCAATGCGGAAGCGTTATTGTATATGAAGGAACGAATGGGACTCAAGATAAGATTGGACTAATTATGTACGTAATCAAGCGTGGTGATAAGTACCTGCGTTATGGTTCTTACAATACGGCAACTGAGGTTGACCGTCCGGAGCAAGGGACGTTATACTCTCGTTTGAAGGATGCGCAATATCGTCTTTCGGAATCAAGGAAGGATTTGTGGATTAGTAGAACTCATGTTACCAATGATGGATTGTCGGTTGTGAAGGTAGAATTCACGAGTACGGAAGAAGCGGTTCTATGACTTTTCCAACATTCTTGATTCCGAGACAGTACGTGTGGTTACATGAATTGTCTCATGCGACTGCGGGAATAGTGATGGGTTGGGAGCCTTTGGCGATTACGGCTTCTGGGACGAATGGGGTGTGTTGGTTTGCCCATCACCCGATCAAGATTATTCGTGCCGCGCCGTATTTAGTAATGCACGAGCATGGTTTGGATGAAGATTACGATGTGAAAGAGTTTATGAGTGCGTACCCTGACGGGGAGTGCGATCATCCTCTCAGGCACGCTTTAGTTGATAAAGTTTATTTTACCGCTTTGTGGAGAGCGGTAAAAAGACACTGGCGTTCTAATTTATTACTATATCCAGGCAAGTGTCCGTATGTAGCGGAAGCGAGTCGTATCTTGGCTAATATGTATTCTGTTATGGGGAAGTGACATGAGAGTGTTGTATGGAGCGTATTTGTTATTGTACTGGCTGGTCCTTTGGTTTAGTATATTTATCAGTCTAGAAGAACCAACGTGGTACTTACTGGTGGATACTGCGGTAGCAGGTTATATTTTTAGAGAAATGATGTTATTATGGGACGTATGATTTACGAACGGTTTTTGAAGTTGTGTGTCATTGTTGGGTTTGGCGGTGCGGGGGTAACTCTGGGAATGATTATATTTGGTTGCCCGTACAGTCACGTGATGGGATTTGTGGCAGTTGGTGCGGTTTTGTTGGGTTGGGGGTCGTTGCGGGTGGGAAGATTTTTGGGACTTGAGCCACCCGCAAAAAACATTAGCGTTGACGATTCAAAGCCTTAAAGTATTCTTCGATGGCTTGTTTGTATTTGGCTGGAACGTCGCGTGTGATGTCTTCTATGATTTTGGCGCGTTTTGCTGGAGGCAGATTACCCCATTGTTCTGCCGCTTGTCGTAATTTCTTTTCGTCAACTTTCCCACTTCCTGATCCGCCCATAATGTTTGAGTCGGGTGCGGGTGATGATTCCGAGCCACTTGGAACACTTCCTGGCATTGGCTTTGAATTCGGATTGCCTTCTCCGTCTCCTTTTCCACCTTTACCTTCTTGTTCTTTGATCATTTTATCGAGTTTATCAACAATTGTTTTTTGGATGTCTTGTGTTGTTTTACCACTTTGAGCTTTGCCGAGTCGGTTGGTAGATTTTTTCATGTCGCGTTCAATGTCTGACAGGTCATCATCTTGCCATTGTTTTAGGTCTTCTGTCATCATGTAGGCGAGTGCCTTGTGGCGAACTGGCAGTGATTGTGTGAAACTTTCTTCAAGCATTTTTGCGTACTTGGTAGCTTCAACTCGATTATTTAGAGCGAAGTTATTGAGCAATCTAGAGAAGGTGTAAGTGTCGTAGTAGTTTCCTCCTGGCACTTTGATGGTAGAAAGTACCTGTTCGGATTCTTCGTAGTGTCCGTTTGATGATAGGTTAGCACCATTAGGAAGAGAGAACAAAACAAGAAAAGCGAGTTCGAGCATAGTTTAGTCCTGAGTAGATAAAGTATCTAGTGGAGGACGTATAAATGTATGCAATGTTAATGTCTCTTGTTTTGTGTGTTGGTGTTGAACCTAGTGTTGAGATTCCTTTGCCTAATCCGGTTATGGAAATATTACCATCGGATATGGTATTGGCGTCGATGATTTTGTCGGCATCGGCAGGTGCGTTAGAATCGGATTTCAGTAAAGAGGTTTGGGTGGCGATGAAAGAGATTGCGATTCGTGAGGAGTGGATTGACAGTCGTGAGACAACGTGGTTAGACGCACATCCTGTTATTCAATTCCGGGTTGACTATCTTCGCGGCAGGCGGGACGAGATGTTAGATTGTCCCAAGTCGACGGAGATCAATCGTTTTCCGACGAGGGCACAGATTGAACCGAGGTTAATCTTTAACAGGGAGTTCAACAAGAAGATGTTGTTTGCTTTTACGTGGGAATCGGACAGGCAGGATTTTCTCAGGTTGGTATTGAAGGAGAATGAGGAGTTATACAACATTTGGTCGGCGTGTTCGGATGCCAGGAGTGAGTTTACTTACGTTCCTTATCGGAGAGAGGCGTTGCGTAAAATGAAGAAACTGATGGGTGAGGATAAATTTGTTTTGGGTGAGATGCCAGATTATGTACCAAGTTGGAGGTTTTACGAGGGCAAGAAGTAAATAGAGTATGGAATTCAAAGTATGGCTTGAGACGCAAGAGATTGACGAAGGTTTCATTAGGGACAAGTTTGATCAATTGAAGCGTTGGATGGGCAGGATCAAGAGGCATTCGGAAGCTGTTTTTTCATTTTGTCAGTTAGTAATGACCAAATTTCCGGAGCTTGTAGAAGTCATTGTAATGTTACCAGAGATTCTTGGTGACATTAATAGGAACCGTTTATCACGTCAATTGGCGAAAGATGTAAATCTTATTCAGTCAATTCGTACTTTGGGTACGGACACGGAGTTGGATAAAGAGAATTTGAGTGAAGGAATTAAGAAGTTGCAGGGGATGTTGGGTAGTGGTGTTGACGAGTTTGCGTTGGCGGAGCAATTCTGGAAGTCATCTGTTGGTCATTTCGTAAAAACTTTGTGGACGTTATCTCACGCTGGTCCGATTCTTTCCAAGTTACCACAGGTGACTGCTGTGAACGCTTGGAAGACGTTGATGGCATTTTACGACTCACACCAGAATAGAGTTAGGTTTGCGGGTGGTATGGCTGCTGGGTTAGCTGCTGCGGTTGAGTTATTTCATTTCTTGGTGACGGCATCGTTGATGACGGGAATTCTTGGCAAGGTGATGATTGCAATGAATGAGGTTGTGTTGGGTGGAGCGTTGTTGGGAGGTTCTTGGATTGTGTGGGGTGCGATCTCATTGTTTGCTCACAAGGGCGGTGAGGACGTGGAGAGCAAGGGATTTGCCGCCAAGGTGATTAGCGGCATGTTGGTTGCGGTTGACCCTGGTGCCAGGTTGAATTTGATTGACAAGGTTTCGGGTAAAGAACCTACTTTGCCCAAGTGATAGTATAAGTTGTCGTTGAGGTTGCAGTAACTCGAACAAAAATCTGATTTGGTGATATGCTAGACGTAACAAAATCACCATTGCCATCCATCGCCCCTTTTGGAGTAAGTGATTCGCATGGGGATTCAAAACATGCCGTCAGTGTGGTTCCATTGCCATTACTAATATTTACATTCCATTCAGTCTCAGTTGTTGTAAAATTATACCAATGAGTTTGACAATAGTTAATGGAGTCTGTTACGGTGACTCCCAGACCGAGTGGAGTAGCGTTAGTACAGAGTTCGTCGTGAGTCCAACAGGGATTGCCACCAGCGACCATGGAGGCACACTGACAGCACCCGCACTGGTCGGCGCTGACGCCCATGGTTCCTTTGCGAGACAATGCTTTAGACATCAAATCTCCAAACATCCGATTTTTGCCAATAGCTTTATGATTGATTTTGATTATCATTTTGCCCATAATTATATTTATGATTTATCAATCGGATAAAGTGAGATGAATTGTCATCTTGTTGTCTTCCAGGCGAGCAGTCGTTCTCGGGCTTCTCGTTCGGCGTCTGCCATGTATACTTTTGACGCCTCCCACAATTCACCCCCGCCACCCATTTTGAGTCCGGTATACGAGCGTGCGTGGTCGAACCATGCCACACCATCGGCGGTCAGAGAGTGTCGTTGGTAGTTCAATTCGGGACCGAGTAGTTTTGGCTTGATGCCTGCTGCTCGCATTGCCAGGAGAAACGGACTTTCGGTATCGGGCCACCCTGCCGTTGATTTGCGTTCCGGGTAGTCGGCGTAGTACCGCTCCATTGTCCACCACAGCCCATTTTGCAGTGTGGTTGGCATGTGGAGCATGGTTGCCGTGTGGCTAACGCATTCCGCCCATTCTGTCGTTGTGTCTCGGGGAGACATCTGCCACCCCACAACAGGGGTTTCCGTATCGCACTGTTTCATGAGCCAGGCGACGCTATTGCGTTGAATGGGGAATACGTCCGCATGGGTGTGTAGTAGGTATTGCGTGCGACAAAGTGACTGGGACAAGTCGAGGGCGACTGTGACGGGTGAGCTGGCGTGCGTGTAGGCGTGGGCACGGACGTAGTGAATCTCGCAATCTCTGGCTCGTAGCATTTCCAGTGCTGGCATCATTGATATGGGTGATCCTGTGTCGACAATCTGAATGAACGGTCGTATCGTCTGGTTGCGCCACATCTCCACGGCGAGTGTGAGTTGTTCCAACGTATTCAGGTGTGGGATTGCGACTGTTACTTGATACTCCCACGGTCGGCGTCCTTCCCCCGACCACGGAACCAGGAGTGGCGCAAAATTAGTTGGTGAACTCTTATGATTGATTTTTACGGTCATTTTTCCCATAATATACTTATGGATCAACAACATATAAATGTGTGGTAGTGCGTTTGTGAAACAGCAAATAAAGTGGTGAGTACCGTTAAAACTTTCAAATAGTCAATTTGACAATACTTTAGTTAGATTTTGTTGGAAGTGGTTACGCATGTTATCAGAAAATTTCTTGACAGCTTCTGGTGGGAATCCGAGGTTTATTCCGACGATGGTATGAGCTTGTACAAGTTTGTCAATAACTTGTTGTGCTTGGTCGGAATTCAATTTGCCTTGTCTTACTTCATTTTTCCATCCATCTAGATGATTGATTGTTTTGTAAGCATCGATGATTGATTTGACGTTTTTTGAGTGTCCGACAGCGAAGTCGCCTTGTTCTCCACCGAGAATGCCGAATCCTTGAGAGTAAGTCATTCCTTGTTCGGTTGCTCGTCGTATTAGTTCTTTGCCGAGGGGAGTTTGTAGAAATTCTTTGGATATTCCTGCTGCTGGTTTTCGTCCTGCGACAACGGCTGCGAGGTCTAATGGGTCGGATTCTTTTAGTCCAGCTCCTGGGTATGGACGTTCGGCAGTTGATTGAAAGTCCTTAACTTGATTAATTAGTTGATCTGCTTTAGATGAAACTTCTTGATTTTCAAACCAAGTACGAAAATACTCCATGATATATCTATACTATCTATAGACTTTTACTTATAAGGACGAATATGAAAAACAATGATTATTATGTAGACGCGGTTATGGGTCAGTGGGCACACAACAAGAAGAAGACAACGAAAGAGAATATTTGTTATACTAGACAAGCGGCGGTCAAGTTGCATAAAGATTATGCTGTATTATGGACTGATCCTAAAGACTTCAAGCAATACAAGGTTCATGGCGATGTAGTTTTGACTGAAACAAAATTAGTCAATTTACAAACAAGCGAGCAATCTTTTTACCGTGGGGTAGAGTTGACGAAGACAAGTGAAAAAACATTTGTTATAATGTAATATATTGATAGTCACTATTTGAGACTTATTGCATGAAAAAAATTGTATACGCTGAAATACTGTTTTTGTTTTTATTATCAATTGCTGGTTTCGCTATTTGGTATGATTCCACTTGTGATCCTAGTCCGACTATTAGCCAATGGATAAACAAACTGATCCATTGGCAACCCGTTATTGCTTTTGGATCAGGAACGATTTTTGTATTTGTGACTTGGTGGATTCACAAGCTATGGGAAATCAAATTTAGATACGTCTTGGCGCTATTGGTGTTGGGGATTTGTATTGGTCATTTATTCTGGAGTCAGGACCATTCAGTGATTAATAAGAATGGGTGGCTTTGGACGAATTGATGTGTAAGGTTTGAAATGAGAGAACACAGGTGTGAATTCTTCAAAAGTCATCCAAGGACGTTGTGAGCCGATTACACCGAGAGTTGAGTTTGCTTCGTTTTTGATGATTGTCATATCGTTTTCAACAACGATAGTTACAGGCATCATATCGCCATCTTCTGCCCACGCCCAATACTTGCCTGATTGAGTTGGCAGTTCACATTTCCAAGGTGGAGGTAGAAGTTTGTGGACTTCTACCTCATTGTCAAGTATTCCTTTGGTCATGACTTCGTTCCTGGTTTGACGGTCCATGTTTCTGTGTACGCATAGGATTCGGACATGAACTCAGCAATTGCTTTGGCGACAATTATTGCCAAGTGACCAGATGTGATATTTCCGTGTCTGCCCCGAGCAATGATGAATCGCATTGTTTCTTGCAACCGTTGTCCATCGGCAGCGGTTTCGACATAATCGTTGTGGGAAATGTTTTTGATAATTTTGAGCAGGAGAGCATCGCAGGCTATTGCGAGTGGTTTGGTGATTTGTTCGTCAAATTCAAGTGGAGTCATTTCCATCTCCAAGTTTAAACTTTAGAAAACCGAACGGCATGTTCCATCGCTGTGAGAGTAGAGACAGTTCATGCCGTTCGGTTTTGTTTCGGGGTTAATCAAGCAGCTTCAGGTGGAGTTTTACCGGGAGGCATTTTCGTTTCTTGATCGATTCGTTGCTTGATTTCTTCTCGGTGAACAACGACATTTTTGGGTGCGACGATTCCGAGTCGCACTTTGCCGCGATCCACCGCAACAACGGTTATAACGATATTGTCACCAATGACAATGTTTTCACCGATCTTCCGTGAGAGTACCAGCATAACCTTACCTCCTGTTTTTGATGCCCGTCCCCTCCCCGTTTGGGACACCCAAAGTATACAATTCCCCACCTTTGCCGTCAATACGATTTTTTTCTGGACAGGAAAAGTAAATAATGGTATGAAATTGAACTTTTCCCTTTGGCTTGAGGCACGCGCGCCAATGGTCTACCATGTGACTTACGCTTACAATCTACAAGGAATCTCCGAACATGGTTTGCAACCTCAAGGTGGTGGATTGACGTGGCAGAACAAGGGTAGTTGGGCAGCAGGGAAAAACTTCTTTTCAGATTCTTTGGCTGGCACGCATTTTTGGGTAGACAAACTTCAAGATATGACTGCGCACAGTTTTGAGAGTGCTGCATGGCACGAGGATAATTTTGTTGAGCGACTTGCCATTCCTGTCATCATTCGCTTCCGTTTCAATCAAAGACCAACGACAGATCGTTGGGGCAAGGACACAGCGAGCGAACAGCCGCAAGGTGACTTCTTCACTAAACGTAGAATTGATGAACGTGGAATTGATTGGTGGGATGGTCAAAAATGGCAACTGATTGATGACCATGACATTGACATAAATCGTTTCGTTGAAAAAGAACCAACTGATGACTATGATGATTACGTACCAGAAGACCAACGATTTTATTGGGTGTTTAGGGAACCATATCCATTTCCACAAAAATAATTATGAATAGAACCACCCGTAGCAACATGGAATTTTACAGAGCTGTTTACAGTGACAGTAAAATGTGGAATGGAAAATCTAGATTACATGGCAAACACATAATTGTATATTGTGAACAAGGATTTGGTGACACAATTCAATTTATTCGATACATCCCAAAACTTCGTAATCTGGGATGTAAAGTTACTCTTCATTGCAAAAAAGAACTTCGTAGATTATTTGCAGGACTATCAGATGGATTTTTGGATAAAGACAAGGAAGATTTACCAAAACATGATTTCCACGTATTGAGTATGGACCTTCCATTTCTTTTAGGTGATATGAATTTTCATGTTGAACCTTATTTGAAAGCAAAACCATTCAACATTAAATCAAATCATCTCAAAATTGGTATAGCTTGGGAAGGCAATCCGAATCATTCAAATAATGACATGAGGTCTTGTCCTCTTTCGTTATTTGAATATTTGACTGATGTTACATCATCTCGTTTGTTTATGGTGCAGAAAAATATACATGACAAAGAATTACTTGATAATTGTGATGATTTGTTGTTATATGGATGGAAACCTATATGTGATTTCAAAGACACAGCCAGTTTGATTGCTGCGATGGATGTTATTGTGACAGTAGATACTTCGGTTCTTCATCTGGCTGGCGCATTAGGAAAACCTACATTTGGTATTTTGTCATTCCAACATGATCCACGGTGGAATATATCATCGTGGTATCCAAGCGTCAAATTGATTCGTCAAGAAAGTCCTGGTGATTGGGAGTCTGTGTTTTCTTTAGTTTTGCGAGGACTAGGCAAACAAACAACAGGAAAAAATATATCGTTTCGTCGATCTAAAACTTCCATATTATTGACTGGAGGGGTTGGTGATGTTATTGCTTTAGAAAGTTTTTTTGGAGATTATGAAAGAGAAACTTTATCAACAATTTATTATGCAACTCGTAATCACAAAGAAATACGTTCATTATTTGATTCAATGTCAGATATATTTCCCAATTTGAAAAACCATATTATTTTATTAGATGACTTCTCAGAGTTTTTTGCCTTACATGAAAAAACTGAAGTCTCTTCAAAACTATCTGAATTTCCTGAAGATTGGCCACGTGTTTCTGATTGGAGTATAATGTCAAAATTCAATCAGTTTGATTCTGATTATTACACATACAATGGTTCAAGTTTATTGAAAAAACAAGTAGCAGATATTAGTCATTTAGATTTGCCAGACAAATATGTTGTTTTGGTTCCATGGTCGCACAATGATTCAAGAATGAAAGATCGTGAATTTACGTCTGAAGAGTGGGCGGAAGTGTTAATGTTTATAGAAAATCGTGGATTGAAAGGTGTAGTTCTCAATACAGGAGAGCCATGCAACATAGATGGATTGATAGATTTGACTAATCAAACAACTATGCCTCAATCAATAGAAGTGTTAAAACGAGCATCTGGATATATTGGAGTAGATTCTTGTTTGTCTATTTTGGCTTCACAATTATTTGATGATATATTATTTATCAAGAGTAACAATTCACATTTGTATCGTTGGAAGCATGTGTATTATGCTACAAAAAAAGACTTCTCATTCATTAAATTATGTCTAAATCAATAACTTCCTTTACGATGTAGAATTCTTTTTCGGCAGCTTCACTCATTGCTCTAATGATAGTTCCCATATCGCAATCATAGTAGCCTGCACAATTAACGCTACCACATTCAACGATGCGATATTGATCTCCTACTAATCCGATATCCATTACGAATACTGGGTGTGGATACCATTTACGACATGCTTCTTCAGTTACTTCTGCTGCACCTTCTGGATATCCTGCTTTGACATCCAATTGTCCATTTCTCTTGTATTGACTTCCTGTGATAACTTTACCTTCGTGTACGATCAATCTCCATTCATCTTCAATACTTTCTGGCTTTGCGACAACGACAATGGCGTCGGGAATTTCGCCTTCAATGTAAGCCCAATTGAGCCAACCGTTCCTGAAAACCTACGGAAATCTGGAAGACGCAAAAACGCCCCAAATCCCCTGTTCCATTCCTGCTTCACAGAAGGCAGTTTCGTCATGAACGACAAGTTCATGACCAGAGCTTCCCTCTCCACAGGCGTTTCATGTCTCTACAGAACTTGCAGCGACAATACCTTAAAATCGACTTGAAATCAACTTACAGTTAGCAAGGAACTCATCATCGTCCATGCCACTCTTCATCCAGTTGATTTCTTTCAAACACCAAACAACATTGCTCACATCATGTTCAAGTTCAGGGTGGTTCTTGATCGACAACTTATGATCGAGCGAAGCGTTTACCCCAATTACAAGCGACTTTCCAGTGTAGTAGCAACGATGTTCCTGCTTCTCCATCTGTTCTTTAAGTGCGGCAGCATGGATCGTAGTACCAAGCCTTGCCATCGACCGATCTTGATACCAATGATGTTCGCAAAATAACGTCTCACCCGCTCGTTCACCAGCACATTTGGTACAATGACCAAGTTCCTTGCCCAACTTCTTCCGTTCTGCCCTTTTATCCCGATGATACTGTTTCTTCATCTCGGCTATCGTATTTGCCTCGATTTCAGGATCAGGATGGGTGAACCTTTTTGGTCTTGCCATTTACACTCCTACAGTTTAGCGTCTCCTTTTTAGTGTAAACTAAACCATTTTGGCGGCGACATTCTCTAAATTGACACTCGCATTGTGATCTCGGTCATGGTGCGTACCACAACCGCCGCACGTCCATTCTCGGTCAGCCAGCGTCAAGTCATCCTTGATCTCCCCACAGACGCTACACGTCTTGCTGGATGGGAAGAACCTGTCCACCGGCACGATCTTGCAAGAGTACCAGCCGCCCTTGTAGGACAACCTTGCTGCCTTTACTCAGATTATCCTTGTACCACATAGGCTGAATGTTGGTATAATGGCAAGCCTCAAGAAACTGTTGACGGTCGGTCAAATCAAAATAAGAAATCGGCTTTATGTGGTCAAGATGCCAGCCTTTGCGACCCCAATTCTCCCACGTCATACCATTTTGAAATTTACACTCTATGTATTTGACGAATTCTTCAACGGTACATCCTAAGTCTCTTACCGCCGATCCCGACTTTTGTTTATTCTTGACAGCCGCATTTAGACGATTACGAAGATTTAGACGTAGACGTTGTATTGGGTCTTTCATTCGCTCACGACGCAGTGCCGTTATCTTGTCTAAATTTTTCTGACGGTACTCCGCATAGTATGTCTGTCTTTTTTCTCGATTAGCAGCGTAGTAGTCCTTTTGTTTTTTAGCCAGAAATTCTCGTTTGCCTTCCCGATACTCAAGGTCTTTCTTTAGACGTTCCTCTCGGTGTTCCAAATAGTAGCATTTGTCTTTTTCTTTGAGTTTGTCAATGTTAGCCAGACGATACGCCTTGTAGTAATCACTTCGATCTTTCTTCACCATAGAAAAATCCTCCTGCTCTATCGTAGTATGCAAAAGGATTTTTCTCTGGCTTCGCCACATTTTGTAGGCGTTGGGTGTCTTCTCACCATTCTCGTATGCCATCTTCTTTTGGTTCAAGCCCCAATTGTAGGTGTAACGAACCGCATGTCTCAAACATGCAGGGGCGGCTCGTTACACCTACAATTCGGTTTTATAGCCCCTTTGAACCTTCACATTCCTCCTCGTTCACCAACTTCCCGAAATCGTACTCGTTGAAATCGACCGTTTTGTATGCGGTGAAACTCAAAAACACAGGGTCTTCACCAACAGGGAGCGGATCACCTTTACCGTCAAGCAAAACGCCGCTTTTTGCGATGTCGATGTGTTTGGGAGTGAAACCATCCCATATCCATCCACGACCGTCAAACGTGATACATCCTTGCGGTTTATGCTCGACCAGCACATCAAACTCAGCATAATCTCCAGCAGCCACCGGCTGCTTCTGCTTGATGTCCTTGATCTTACAACTGCGTGGCTCTTTTCCCATCCACGCCTTCTCGTTGAGAAGGTTCATCGCCTCCATGAACAACTTGGCTGGTTCTCTCGTAATCAACTTAAACTTTAACATCGTCGGTTTGGTCATGCGACCTCCTTATAGTTTTCGGTCGCTGCGATCCAGGCGACACTGGTTTTGTCATTCACGGAGCAGTGCTTGTTGCCCGACTTACTTATGACGCCCTTCTCCTCAAGCATTCGGCTGAGAATACAGTCACCAACCTTCTTCGTGGTCAGGTTCAAATCCACGGCAATCTCAGCAGTTGTGAGCGGTCCTTTTTGCTCCAAAGCCTCTCGTATTCTTACAGACATGGTTCTCGCTCTGTTGGCGAGGTATTGTTTCAGATGCTCCACATGCTCTGGCATCATCCGAGCGATATGGTTCTCGCCGGGACGAAAACTCGGTATCCTGCCAGCCCTAACCATGTCGGTCAGGCTGTCGTAAGGGATGTTGAGTTCTTCTGCTACCTCATACAGCCGCTTGGATGTCCGTCGCCACTCAGGTACATCGAACTTGTAATCGTAGCACCGGATGGGCGACTGCCAGCCGATGAAGTCGAAGAACTTGATCGACGCATCTTTGCCAAGAAGAATGCGGTTTGACGCCGAATGTGTACAATCAGCCCCAATTGCCTGAGATAATCCATCACACAGCCGGGCGACATCCTCTCTCTTGAAGCCGTCAGTCGAAAGTTGTACCGTAAGTTTCACATCATCGCAGCCCAACGAGCCGTCGCCCAAATACCACAACATGACCGATTTGGGAGTGATACGCACGTCGTCTGGTACTTTCTTGACGAACTTGAAGTACGAGTTTTTGTCATGGTTCTCTGCGTACCACCTGTCTCGTTGCTCAGAAAGATCAGGATGGTTGGCGGTGATACCAGTCCAGTAGTTCTTGAACTCCTTTGTCTCATAGCCAGAAGTAGCCGACGCATACTGGACCGCCTTGCCGCCGTAGCACTCAAAGAACGAGATACCGTACTCTGCAAACTCCTTGTATTCAACTGTCATCCTGAGCATCTGGTTGCCGTTCTTGAAGTTGGAAATACTCCCATCTCCAAGCATGAAGCCATCGAGATGTTCCAACATCTCCTCTGTCATCAACGGCGTGTATTCTTTGGGTAAAAACCCGAAGTGTGAGTAGTCGATGCTCTCATGGTCGCAACGCCTCTGGACGATAATTCGACAGGTGGTGTCGAGTTTGTCCATGACTTCAGTGAAACTGAACGAAGTCCTGACTGCCTCCTTAAACTTCTCAGAGTCGATCTGGTCGATCCTGCTGGCACGCTTCCGGTCGGTGGGCTTATAAACCCGCTTGCGACCAGTCGCCATGAAACCTTTTTGCGTGATGAAGCCGTACTTCTTGATCCAGTTTCGCACGCTATTGAAAGAACAGTCGAACTCCTCCATCACTTGCCATATGGTCTTTTTCTCAGCAAGGAGTTGTTGAAGTTTAACCTCTCTGCTTTCAGTAATCATACCAGCACCCCCTCGTCCGCAGGCACAGGACCGTCCAGTGCTGCCACCACCGGCTCTACTTCGACCGGCACAGCAACTTTCTGTCCCAAAGCCGCCAACTTTTCCAGTTTCTTCTTCTTGCGGTTCTCTGCTGACCGCTTGCCGATCTTGTTGCTGAAAGACGACATCAAGGTGAGCATGTCTTCCACCAACTCGTCCTCGTATCGCTTGTTCCCAAGCACTTCCTCCGTCCACTCAACCTCGACGTTGTGGCTGGCGAAAAACGCCGCCAAAAAGTTAAAGTTGAAACGGGTCAGGCGGTCCTTATGCTCCACCACCACCTTGTCCACTTCCTTGTTCTCAATCATCTTGAAAACTTGGTGGAGTTTCGGGCGTGTGTCGCACATTCCAGAGCCGACTTCCTCGTAGGATTTTACTACTTGGTACTTCTTCTTGACGCAGAAGGCGAGAACACGCCCGTTCTGCCGCTCAAGGTCGCCTTTGGCTTTCTGTTCATGGCTGCTAACTCTAAACCGACACGTTCAGGAGAATTATAATTATTTCTTTGCTTCCTGCATAGATAAATCATGGGAGCATCATCAGTAACAGGAGTATCTGGACCGGGTGCGGCAATCAATAAAGGTGGTCCGCACAATGATCGTGCCAACTATCTACCGTTGACTGGTCCGAGAGTCATTATGGCAGGATCAGTGACCTTAGACGGCGGGGGGGCTTCACGCTGGTGTTTCCTACGCCGCTGCCCGGTGGCTTATACAACTATTCTTATGCCATAACACCTTTAGGCATCAACCAATTTTCTGCAAGTGTCGGTGGAGCCGAAAACGCCGCTGGCGAGTTAGTACAAATTACAATTATAGGTTCGCCAAACCGTATGGTGTCTTACGTGATTGTCAAAAACGGAATGGCAGACATTTGAATGTGGCAGAACCCGTTTTGCCGCTCAAGATCGTCTTTGGCTTTCTGTTCGTGGCTACTATGCCACAAGCATATCTCTCCATTCATGTAGGTTTAACTTATACATCATGCACTCTGGAACACCATGCTCTTTAGCCAACTCCTGCCACTTCGGAAACAACACATCTCTGTCTTCTGCTGGTATTTTAACCAACTTGTTAATCCCATCACGGTGCTTGTGAGTGCCAATATACAGATGTAATCCCAAGTTCTTGTTCAGTATCTCGGCAGCGTTACACAGGTCTTCATGGTTCCAACCTTTTGCTGAGATACTTGGTGCTGGTCGGCGGTGATGACCTTTTGTGTTCAACCCATCAGGACGCACGCCAATGTAGCCATCATCAAAATACCACACCAACAATGCCAACTCATCCATCTGCTCAACCATGTCGGCGGGGATCATGCACTTGTTGCACTTCGTCCTCGCCGGATAAAACTTATCTCTCAGTGTCGTGAAGATCGGATGAGATACGGTCCACATCTCCGACCTGTTATCTTCTGGCTTGCGACTGGACTTGGCAAGGAAGGTTTGTAACTTAGACGCTTTCCAATCCGTGTAATCCTCTTGCGGACTTCGGTGCATGTCGTAGAAGATGAAATTCCTCTGACTCCACTTATCCCTCATCTTTCCGCCACTGCCATTCTTCTTAATGCTGCCATCGCCCAAGATGCTGCCGAGTATCACCTGTTTGGTCGTGTTGTCAAGATCATCCAGTTTGATGCTCTGGTCTGTCTTGCAGAGTTTGTCATTATCCAGCAGAGAGCGATTGCGTTTGCCCATCTCCGATGCGTAGTTATCAGGCAGTTCTACACCGAGTCGCTTGCGTTTAACTGAGATGCCCATTGCCGTATGTTTCGGCAGCAGTTCAATCAATTCATGCAGGAGTTTTGTTCCATGTTCTTTGAGAAGACTTACCTCGTCATCAGTCCACTTTACTTGACTTTTCACTGATACCACCCATCAATTCTTCAACGCCGTGTCCTCCGATTGTGTCGATCAGGTCAAATACGCCTTTATCCCGCCAACATCGTAGAGTATCCACAGGCAGACAAACTATAATAGTGTTGTCGGCAAAGAATACTTGTTCCTTGAGTAGATTTTGGGAATTTTCTTTTGTCACCACTCTCACGGCTTTTTCGTCATCTTTTTTCTCGACTGTTTCACCGCAGAACGCCTCGATGTCTTCAAGGCGATAGCGGCGGTGGTTTCCGGGGGTCTTGACCGGGTTCAGTTTGCCTTCTTTATCCCATTCACGCAGAGTGTCGATATGGACGCCGAGGATGTCGGCGGTCTTACCGATGCTCAACAGTTTCTTGCAATTCATTCTCAATGAGTCCTTTTTCAAGGAACACATTGAACCAGTCGTCGTAGATTTCCTGAAACTCCTCTACAGTTGGTGTTTCGTCCAGTTCAAGGGGAATGGGGCGAATTGTCCCATCTGCCGTCTCAAACTCGGTGGTGGTCACTCTAACGATTTTGCGGCTCAACATGGTCATGTCTCCTAATATAGTCGTGTCATTTCAATTTTTTCTTTAGGTATCCTCAGATTTCCGAAGATTTTCCTTCAACAGTCCGCAACCCTTGAACTTTTCTCGTGTGACAACTTCCCCTGTGAAAATCTTGTCGTTTGAGTCTGGTCTGATGAAAATGCAATTGTCTGCTTCATAAACTTTATACACAAGCTCTTCCAGGCGAGGCATATCGCCTAGAGGGAACATGCCGTACTTTTGGTTGACGAGCCATTTGCCCCATCTTCCGTAATAGGAGTGGCAAGCAAGTTGGTCGAAGTCAAACCAAGCGAACGGTTTGAGTGGCAATCGTCTATTTTGTACTGAACGGGCGCAAGAGATTGCGCCGTGTAAAATGACTGGTCTGTCTGAAGGTAGAAAGGTTAGGTCATGGTGATCGTTGAATGGAATGTATTGATCTGCTTTGACTTCGTAGCCTTGTTCTTGGACGGCGTAGATCATTCGTTGTGCGGCTGAGTCTCGTTCATTCCGCACTTGAACATACCACAATGGCTTCATCGGTATTGACTCGTCGGTTTACTGAGCAGTTGACAAATTGTTCCTGCGACTACCCAGCACAAACACCAGACACCCCATTTGAGGGCTTTGGGTTCGTTTGTGTATAAAGTTCCATAGAGAACGCCAGATATTCCTACGAACATGCAAATTGTACTGATTTTGTGTAACATTTTTACCTAATAAGATTTTCTGCGAATTTGATTTTTCTATAGAGAGATGCGCAATGACTTTCTGACGGTTTCTTTTCACAGTAGGCTTGTCGAGCATCAACAATTGTGAGAAGAACCCATCTTTTTGCTTCACGATAAGCTTGAGTTTTGAACCACTTGTGCCAAATCCAACAATTCATTAAACGTTGGCAGGCAGAAGCAAGATTCCTTTCTTCGTACATTACGAACCTCCGAATGGCTGAAGTCTTTTGACCATCGCCATATACATCCTTTTGATGCTTTCATCTCTGCCAAGAAGTTCCATTGACTCAAACAGGCTTGGTCCGAGATTGTGACCACAAAGAGCAACCCGGATTGCGAAAATCATCGAGTTGGGTTTGAGACTTCTTGCGTTCATAAACGTGCGTACTGCTAAATCAATGTTACTAGCAGACCAGTCTTTCATTTCTCGGAATATCCTGGTGATGATATCGAACAATTGTGCCATTTCAACGGTGACGTACTTGTCGAAATCTTCTTTGACGAGTTCGGGAATTCTCCAGAAAAAGGCAGCACAAGGTAGAATATCGCTATAACATTTAATGCGATCACCGCACAGTTTGACGACTGCGCGTGCTTTGTCCAATTCGTCTTGAACTTTCATTCTTTGAATGAGTTTTGCCTCAATCAAGAATTCCATGCAGTTTAGTGTTCTTGTGTCCAAGTCATCCATCTTGACGTGTTCTGCGTTGACCCACAGCATTTTCTTGGTGTCAAATTGCGCAGGGCTGCTATTAATTCTGTCTAGTCCGAAATTGGATTTGAGGGATTCAATATTCATTATCTCGGTTTTGTCATCCAAACTCCATCCAAGTCTTGCCAGGTAATTCACAATTCCTGCGGGTTTATAGCCGAGACATTGATAAAATGATACGCATGCTGGATTGAGTTCTTCTCGTGTAGAGATTTCATTATCTGAAAACCCGACTTGATTGAGTTTCTTGACAATTTCTGGGGTTATGAATTTCCCCATGTCTCTCTTGCTAAGTTTCTTTTTGCTATTTGGTTCGCAGACGAATGGTAGGTGCGCATAGAATGGTGGCACGTGTCCAAGTGCATCCATTATCAGTAATTGAATTGGAGTATTGCTCAGGTGTTCTTCTGCGCGTATGACGTGTGTAATTTTCATTTCTGCGTCGTCTACGGCAGTCGCAAAGTTATACGTAGCTGTCCCGTTTGATCTCAGGATGATTGGATCAGACAGGCGATCCGTGTCCCACGCTACGTTGCCCCTAATTAGGTCATCTAGGACGATCCGTTCACTATCGGGCACTTTGAACCGGATTGCCCAACCAGTGTCGTCGTAGAGGGCGTAGGCGTTGTCTGGACCGATGTTACGGTGAGTGCCCCGATACGGCTTATGTCCTTTGTCTTCTAACTTGACGGGTTGATCTGGGTATGCCAGTCCCATCTTGAGCATATCTTCAGCAATTTTACGATACTTTTCTTTCCTACTGCTTTGATAGATTGGGTTTTCGTCAGGCTCAATACCTAACCAGCGAAGCCCATCAAAAATTGGTTTGATTACGTATTCAAGGTTGCGTGCTTCGTCTGTGTCGTCAATGCGAAGAATGAATTTGCCGTTATGTTTCTTTGCGAACAAATAATTAAATAGGGCAGTTCGCACTCCACCGATATGAAGATTTCCACTCGGGGAAGGTGCGAATCGTGTTCGGATTGTCATGTCATTCTCCCGCAAGTTAGCATTTTGATAGCGAACCACACAAAAAAACCAAACACAATCATACCAAACAGAACTGACAATGCAATTTCAAGTAATAGAACAGACGTAGCAATTTCAAGTAAAGTTGGTTTCATACCGTTACTGCGCAAAGGCAAGAGGCTATAACGAGTCCAAGTTCAAATGCTATGATTAGCCCGCCCAGATAACCATTAATGGCAAAGCCGATTAGAGCAAATACGCTCAAGAATGAGAAGATGGTTGGAATGACATAATAACAAACCCACCATAGACGTGGTGCAGAATTTACATTTTCATTTTCAATGGTAAGCAATGATCGCGAGTACCAAAAAAAAGAAAACGTTCCAGCAAACGCAGCTAAAGCAAGACAAATTGATTCAAAATACAATGTCATCCAAACATACATTACAAACATTACAAATGCAATGTACTTTGTCATTATTTTTCCAGAACTGTTATTGATCCAACTTTCTCACCATTATCATAAATATCTGCTTCAACCTTGCAGAGATTCACATGGTATTGAACTTGGATGTCATCATCAGTGTTGAATTTCTTGTCTGGTCCCGCAGATGTTACGATGATATTGCAAATCTTTGTCTTGCGAAAATCTTTAACAACAACATCGCCTTGAGACTTTCTAACGGAATTCACGAGTTCTAAAACTGGTTCTGTGGGAGTTGGGTTATCTGTAGAAATCAGTTTTACACGAAGGGCAGTACCCCATTGATCGCAAGATGGCTTATCTTGCATGTTAGAAGTATCTTCAGCTAATTTCCACATGACTTGATATGTGGGAGATTTTTCTCCATACAACGAGATTGATGGTGTTGGTGAGTTACAACCAATGATAAAGATTATCAAAAACAATGTTCGCATAAACACTCCATAACATGCGCATAAATTTATGCGCATGTTAGTTTTGATTTCAGTGACATTTGCAGTCAGGGCAATCTTTTTGGGCTGAGAAAGTAGTGATGACTTCGACGCGGATTACGTTGGCGTCATCGACCATGCGGGCTGATGCTTCCATTGGAAGGGTAGCGATGGCGAAGGTGAGAATGTTTGCGCCGATTTGTCGCTTTTCCCAAAAGTTATCAACTTTGGCTTTTGGGGCGTAGCGATGGATCAAGGCTTCAGCTTGTTCTCGTGTTGTGTCCACTAAAAAAAACACTTTGCATTCTTGCTGCATGCTGGTCATGGATAGACTCCTGTGTGGGTTAGAAACAATAGAGGATTGGCGTGTCTTTACACCAAATACTCGGAGGGCATCATTGGCATTGATTGTCAGCATTGCGAAATCACACTGACTCGGAACCATTTGCATTTTTCCTTTACCTTGAGTTGCCCACGTCAATGGCAACCAAACCAATGATATTTCCGGTTGATCCCTGACGGTAACTGCACAGATTATTTCACTCTCCGTGCAACCTAACGGTCTTCGGTATGATGAGTCAGCGGAAACCCTGACTCATCTTCCGTCTCTCCCGTTCCCATCTCGCAACCGCCAATCCTCTAAAGTTTAACTCCGTTTATGAACTAAACGGGTATGGTCTAAACACCACACGTCTAAATAATATCATATTATTCAGCTAACACAAGGGTAAAAAAACAGTCCAATGTAGTTGGTGTACTACATTGGACTGGAGGAGAACGTCAGTCTGCTACTTCGCACATTGCCAGATGGTTCTGTGCCACAACAAGGACGATTCCTACTCAGATAGGAAGACATCCGCAACACAAAGATACCGTTCTCGACTCTGATACCAGTTTATCACATCAAGACTTCAAAGTCAAGAATCCTGCTTCAGACGAGTAATAAAACTTCCGACAATTCATTGCTTTCATGAATCTAAAACAATGCTTGCAAGGTTTGCTCAAACGAACGCTCCCAGTCTTATTAAGTCTTATGTTAATGACTTCGAATGACTCATCATCCAAAATCCCTCTTGCTCGTTTATAAGCAAAAATCTCTGCATGGAATTTAGGACAAAATGATGGGTCTGAGTTGGTGTGATATCCGTAATGAATTGGCGGTTCAAAATTGACATTAGTCGCCCACTCAACAATCTTATTGTTTTGCACAATAAAACTATAGTGCGCATAATGCGAACGTTCTGGATGATTGACAAGTTTGTCTTTTGCCAACTTTAACGACAAAGACAAAAGTCTTTTCTTCATATTACATCAACGGCATAAGGGATTTTAGTTTATCAACATGAATTACGTGAAGCGCACTGAGAATGGTTTGAAGGTAATTCGCAGAATCACCGCTCAAAAGAATATCTGCACCGTGACGTACTTGGATTCTTGCTTTCGTTATATCCGTAGACATATCGAATTCGGCAAAAACAATATCTTTTGTTTGAACAAAATGGTCAGCAACTTTGATTATCATACATCTAAAATAGTATGATAATCAATTATTTTGTGTTCCACGTAACTTAAACGGTTTGGAACACGAAAATCTCTTTATTAATCTGTGTTTGGAGCGTCGTTTATGTAAAACGATAACTTGATGTTTGTCTTGGAAAACAATTTCGCCAGGATCACTTGACGCAAATTGCGAAGTCTCAACTCCGAACTCGGTCAAAACATCACTCATTTCCTCAGACCAAGCAACGCATTTTGAATCACCCAAGAACCAGAAATATCCTTAAAGCAGTCTTCATCCTTGACAGCAGTAACAAGGTCGTTGATGTTCGGTAGTTTGGCATCACCGAACCATGCTTGACGCATGAGGAAAGTACATTTATTGTACAACTCCTTGCTAGTCTTGCAGAGGGCGACGATAGCATCGTTGCCTTTGTGATGGTGACGCTCAACCTGTAACATTTGCCTCCAACGCCTAGTTTGCAGGCACAGGAATGTCCTGTGCTACTGCTACCTTCAAAATCGCTTTCTGCTGTTCAGCAAGTGCGGCTAACTTCTCCAGTTTCCGACGCTTTCTGTTTTCTGCTGACCTTTTACCGTAAATCTTCGATGAAAAACTTGACATGAGCGAGATCATATCGTCCACCATCTCTTCCTCGTAAGTCTTCGACTTGCCACTGTCCATCCACTCGATCTTGACGCCATGACTGGCGAAGAACCGCTCATACACGCCGAAATTAAAGCGACTGAGCCGATCCTTGTGTTCCACCACGACCTTCGTGATCTCATGGTTCTCGACTAGATTGAACAAGGTCTTCAACTTCGGTCGTTTGCTGGACATGCCAGAGCCTACATCAGTAAGGATGTGGGCAAGATGGTATCCTTTTTCAACGGCGTATTTATTGAGTCTACTACTTTGCCGGTCAAGGTCGCCTTTGGCTTTCTGTTCATGCGAACTCACTCTCGAATACGAACAGGTTTGTTCCTTGTCTGGTTTTTCGACTTCTTCGTGGTGAATGCCTTGAAGTTTCTCTATCTCCGAAACTCGATAGCGGCGATGACCGCCTGCGGTTCGCACTGCTTCTACTTTGCCGTCGTTATCCCAAATCCTCATGATTTTGGTTGAGACACCAAGCATTTCCGCCGCTTGGCTTACATTCACCAGTTTGTCCATGCTATTCTTTCAATTCATTCTCGATCACGGTCCTCCAGTGGTCGTAAGTTTCCTGAAATTCCTCTACGGTTGGAACCTCGTCTTCGTCAAGTTCGATGGCGTGCGGGTAGATGTCACCGTTATCCAATTCAAACTCATCGGCGGTTACTCGGATCACTTTTCGGGGTTTCGTGTTCATTGCTATCATAATATAGTCTCCTTCTTTCGTTTTTCTTCAAAGGTTTTCCAACTTTTTCCAAGTTTCACCTCTACCGTCCCCGACCCTTCAGATTCAACTGAATTGCCAACAACAAATCTGTAGTACATTATGCTGCCTCAGAAACTACTTTCGGTTCAACATAATCATTAATGCGTACTTTTCTGTAGTACCCACAGAAGTATTTCTTGTTGTTACGTTCGTGCGTTCTGACCCATTCACGAATTGGCTCATAATTACCAGAAACTTCTACGCTTTTGAAATCGTAGTCGCTGGTGTATAGCATTACTACACCACCCAAATTGACGTGCTTGTCAATCAGTCGAATTGCGGTTTGCCATTTTTCAACAGGAACAGGTTTTTCCAAACTGAACAGCACCATCAGGCATGTCACTAAATCGTACTTGCCAGTAGCGCCAGGATCAGTTTGAAAATAGACGCGATCCCTAAACTTGTTATTTCGTCTTGCCGTAGTGACTGAGTGGTTGTCGATATCCACTCCGACGATTTCAGAATCGGGAAACAATTCAGCCAAAGTCATTGCTTCTTCACCAGTAGAGCAGCCAAAAGACATAATTCTTTTGGCACTTGGTTGAAGTTCTTTGGCGCTCTCAAATATCTTTGGAAAACGATTGGACTTTGTCATGTGAGACAATTGGAGTTGCTCATCGGCTCCTGAGTACCCACCCCAAGTGTCATTACTACCGTTGTGACTCAACACTGGCTCTCTCCCGGTGAAGAATTGTTTAACATTTAACCAAAACCTCATTCTTTGACTGAAACGCTTTTGACAGGAATCCATTTAGATGTAATCCCGTCAACGTCTTCCGCCTCCCATTGATGCTCTATCTGTTCTAAAACAATATGATATCCCTCCGTGTCTCTTCTGATCTGGATGGGACGATCATTCGTCTTGGCACCAGTTATGAAAGTTGGATGTAACCACATTTTGCGTTTTGCGTCAATCCTGACCGCATCCACCGCAACATAAGTAGTGTTTCCACTCTTGAGTGCCCGAATTGTATTTTTGACTAAACTTGCGGGCAACACAGCATGTTCGCCACTGATAATCTCAGGCTTTTCAGGAGATTTCTCTGCTGGTGGCTTTTCATCCTTCTTTGTTGGCACGACAGGAACGTCGTCAGGGTTGCCAGTACGTGGTGGCTCTTTTTCCTTGTCCTTTTCCTTTTTTGAAGGAATGACAGGTGGTTGTGCATTAATTGAAGACGTTGCAATCAAAAAAGCCAAAACCACAAACGCAAAGGCACGCATCTCATTCTCTCCACAATTTATTTGTACGCCAAGTCGTCAACGCAGAAATCAAATTCTTTGACGCTTCAGCAACGAAATCAATATCAATTTCCGGTTGTATAAACTTTTCAGTCATTGGCAGACCATACGGATAGAATCCTTGATCCACTGTATCTGCGCATTTAACATGAATAATTTGGTCTGGCGTAAATCTAATTACTTTCGATGACTCTGAACCAGCAATAGCTTTGTAATCTGGTCCTGTGTCACTTTGTTGAAACTCTAGTAACTTACCAGAAATTGTTTCAATGCGATAAACTTTTTCTACTGGCAATAGGTTTAGATCATCAGAGAATGATTCATCTAAACATTCTTCGAAAAAACTATCTCCATACAATAACAAATTGAACGCTTCCAAGAAACTAACCCAAGGCAATTCCGCCTTGACTATTTTCATCACTTTGTTTGACGCATCTACTATCTCTTGGTATATTTTTTGATCATCTAGCAATTCCTCATAAACCTTATATCTGTCTTTACGATTTATCATTCTTCTCTTCATATACATGGGCGAACTGCCCGAACTTTCTCTTTAAACTTTATACACTAAATTAGCACAGACGATTAGACGTGTCAACGTCAATCGCCTCGTATGATTCTGTAACTGTCTTCTGGGTAATCTGTTGTGCTAAATTCATACAGATCACTTTCTTCAAGTGCAATCATTTGATGTCTTAATCCGATAGGAATTTCAAACTTGTCACCTGGCTGTAAAATCAGTTCTTTCGCTTGACAATAATCGTCATCCATACTGTAGAGTAAGCGGATTAATCCACTATGCAAAAAGAACACTTCGTCCTTGATGCGATGGAAATGAAAACTACAGCGTTTTCCTGCGTTGAAATGAAGCAACTTGCCGCAGTAAGATTTGTTAACAAATATCTTTTCGTAACCCCATCCTTTTGGGACGATCACAATTTCACTCATATTCACTCCGCAAAAAACAATTCGACATATACTGCTGGACTTATCTTGGTCGTGTAATCAATTCCTGGCTCTATAACTTTTAACATTTTCAAACATTGATCGCCATGATTATTCCAAAATGATTCTTTGACAATCACAATTGGGAACTGATCTTCGCACAAAGCATGAACATTATGTATTACAACTAGCTTCTCACCCGCTGTTACATACCACTCATCAGGGTCGGGTGTAAGTCTTTTCTTGTTTGGAACTTCCCATTCAACAAAATCCCAGAACCCACCATATTTACGATCATACATCATATATCCTTGAAACATATCCATTTCACGGATTGCATTTAATAAAATGCATGATGTATGATCCCAGTCACCGCCAGCCTCGCAACACTCAGTCTCCGACGACGACAAAACAACCTGAAACTCTAATTCACGTGTTGTTTCTAACTCCGCAAGCAACTTTTTGGAATATTCTGTTGCTTCTCGGATATTAGAACAAACCTTCGCCGTAAACATCAGCGATCCTTTTCAAATAATTATTACCAACTCAGAAGAATCATAGGTAGCTACCAACGACCAAAAGTCAAGCCCAAGTCTAACACCAAGTTCTGTTTCTTGGGGTCTAAACTCTTGAATTCTCCACCTTCCAACTACCATTTTCTGAGCAATAAGAATTGCATCCATGTAATTCAAACAATCTAATTTATCCACCGTTTCAAAACAGTCCCGATCCCACCACGTAGGCGCGTGACGCTGAAGGAAAAACGATACGTCAGATTGAGTTAACATTTAACAAGTCTTTACGTACTAAAATGGAAAATAGATTGACGCCTTCTTTTGCAAGTGATTCTGTGCCACCCTCTTCACGATCAACCACCGTATACGCAGCAACCACTTTGCATCCGTAATCTCTAACGATTCTGGTCGCCTGCACCAGTGTACCACCCGTTGTAGTCACATCTTCTACCAAAATTACATTGTCTCCCTTGTTCAACGGTCCTTCAATCAGCTTGCCAGTTCCGTGTGATTTTGGTTCTTTACGTACAATAAAGCCTTTTGCGCCATGTCCCCAACATGATGATAATAACGTACATGCTGAAATTATTGGGTCTGCCCCTACTGTCATCCCGCCAATTGCATTGAACTCCAATCTTTCTTCTAGAAACCGTTCAAGAAAACAAGCCCCAATGAGTTGTAATCCTTTATGAGACAATGAAACCATTTTGGAGTCAATGTACAAATCTGATTTGGCTCCACTGGCTAATGTCACATCACCAGTCTTAACGCAACCTGGAGTGTGTAAGTATAAATCAAGTAATTGTTTTCGCCAATCATCGTATCCGCCATCAGTAATAACGTGTAACATAAACTTATTATACCGAGCTTAAATTATTTGATCAAGGTGAACTAACAATTATTTTAACACGTTTTTTGATATTATTGATATCAACTAAATCTCTGTATACGATTGTATCAGTATCGCCATACCGACCGCTTCCACCAAAATGTTCCCATCTGTGTTTAGCGTTTGGATCATAAACAATAAACAAAACTGCTTTGGGTTGGTGGTCGTACACAGCTTGTTCGCATGAATCACGTGGAGTGGAATACTCCAACATCCACATAAACGCAATTGTTGCAAATATGCCAGCCAAAAAAACAAATAGATGTTTCATATATCATTTCCGCTAGAGTTCAGTTTGTTATGATGTTGAAAACGACTGATTGCGGTTTGCAAATTATGCTCTTCAACTTCACGTCGATAATCGTTCAAATTCTGCTCTTTTTGCCAAGTTATGTTTTTTGCTTCTAAAGCGACTCTTCTTCTTGCGCACAAATCAAAAGGATAATAAAACACTAAAAACATTAATGCAGCCAAAATTCCAAGTACGAGGCAAACTACAATTGCTGGTGAGACAATTACTGCATAACTTTTCATCCAAATAGAAGTCAAATCTAGATCAAGTTGTCCAGGTAGGTTTTTAGCAATCTCGGGTTTGTTGACGGCAATTGTAGCGACACACCAACAAACAAGTACAAATAGAGTTAGCAAAATCACAAAGGTTCTCCAAGTGTTCAAGACAGTGTACTACTTTAGACGTGAAAAACAATAGCACTTGACAGAAAATGATTTTTGTCATAACATTGTTCGCAGTAGCAAGAGGCTACATTAGTGAAACAAGCCAACACTCGCAGAAGTCACTGATAAAAACCATGACAACGCCTTCACCTTTGGCGGTCCCAGAGTTCTTAGAACCCCACTCTGTTTGTCGAACACTCAAGTTATGTCAGCCCTTTACCCAAAGGGACATTCACAATTGTGAAGAGAGCTGATGTTAGTAAGTGTAACAAGTGTATTAAGCATGCTTAACTTTTTGCATGTACTTAAATTGACTTTAAACGTATTAAGCTTTAATTCAGCTTAACCCTTATTGTCCCACAGGGGTTCTTTCGACTTTGTTTTAGTCACTAAACCAGGAGAAGGAAATGCACGTTATTAGCGCACGTCAGTTTGGTCGCAAAGATGTGAAAAGGCTTGTCAAGGAGGCGGATCAAATCCGAATGTCTCCACTCAAAACTTTGACTGGAAGCATCATTGCCACTTTGTTCTACGAGCCAAGTACACGAACTCGTCTCAGTTTCGAAGCAGCAATGTTCAAACTTGGTGGAAACGTAATCTCAACAGAGAACGCTGCGCAATTCTCATCAGCCATCAAAGGCGAAACACTGGAAGACACGATCAGAATTGTTTCTACTTATTGTGACGCAATTGTGTTAAGGCACCCTGACAATGGCGCAGCACAAAGAGCTGCAAGCGTAGCGACCGTTCCAATTATCAATGCGGGCGATGGAACGGGTGAGCATCCTACGCAGGCATTGTTGGATTTGTACACAGTTTATCGAGAGACAGGAGAGCCGGATAATAAACATTATTGTCTGGTTGGTGATCTGAAACATGGACGAACAATCCACAGTTTGATTTACCTGCTTGGATTGTATGAAAAAATAAAATTGACTTTGGTGAGTCCCGAAAAATTGTCTTTGCCTGATGAAGTGATGAATTTTGCTTTCAAGCAAGGAATGACAATTGCTTTTAGAAATTCTGTTGAGGAAGGAATCAAAGGGGCAGATGTGGTTTACATGACAAGACTTCAGACAGAACGTGGTGGTGGGGATAAACTTGGGGCAGATTTTTGGATCACATATGAGTTGGTTGAGAGCATGAAACCTTCAAGTATTGTTATGCATCCACTGCCAAGACGAGAAGAATTATCTCCAGAAGTTGATAATAATTTGCGAGCAGCGTATTTTAGACAAGCGGAAAATGGTTTATGGATTCGCGCTGCTCTATTACAAGACATTCTATGAAACATGGTTATATTGGAAATCGATGGTTTTGGGCTATCATTATGTTAACGTGTGTGTTACATTTCTTTGATTGCCTAACGACGTATGTTGCAATTAGTTATCATGGATGCGAAGAAGCCAATCCAATTATGGCTTACGTCTTGAAAGAATACGGTTGGAATGTTCTTTTTTTGAGTAAAGCGATTGGCGTTTTTCTTATAATGTTTATAACTTGTTATATTAAATTTCGTTCAAAAAGAAGAGATTGGCATGTTGGAGTAGAGATTTCTTCCGTAATTTCTTTCATAATAATGACATATGTAGTATTATTCAATTATGCTAAAACAATAGAGTAAATTCATGAAACACGATGATTTTGAAGAGGAAAGTAAGAGTCTAGAGGATTGGGGCGTATGGCAATTTTCTGGTGACGTGGATGATGAACAAAGCGCAGATGTTATAAGATGGATCATTGAAGAGAATTTTGAATCTCGTCATGAAATGTTGACTTTGATCATTAATAGTCCTGGTGGATATGTGAGTTCCGGGTTGTCTGTGGTTGATGCGATGGCTGGAAGCACAATTCCAATACGCACAGTTGGCATGGGAATTATTGCGTCGATGGGATTATTGATCTTTATAGCAGGCAAGAAGGGTGATAGAATACTGACACCGAACACGTTGATAATGTCACATCAGTTTGCTGGCGGTATAGATGGAAAAGAACACGAGTTGATTGCGGGAATTAAAAGAGACAAAATTATTGGCGAAATGATTATGCGTCATTTTAAAAAACACACAGGTTTGACAGAGAAGATGATTAGAAAACACTTGCTTCCGCCATCGGATGTCTATTTGACTGCGAAAGAAGCCCTTGAACTGAATCTGTGTGATCAGATCAGATTGGTCTGAATTTTCTTTCTACTTAGAGGAGTTTCCATGATTTTCACTATTTCACGTGCTTCCGACAAGTTTATGACGATTGATCATCCTACTCCAGAATGGTCGCCACACCCTGAAGCGAGATGGCACCTTCACTGCCAAGACTGGCTCATTGAAATTGATTCAACCCTTGAATTGGTTGACTTGATCACGGGCACAGGTGCAAAACTGGTGATTAGCCAATCCGGTGATGGAATTCCTCACGTGGAAATTGATGACGTTTCTGAATAGAAATCTATTAATAACTCCCAGATTAGTTCTGGGAGTTATTATAAACATTATGGTAAATTGATGCGAATATTTTTAGATTTAGATGGAGTTTTGATTAATTTCGTCAAAAGCGCAGCAGACATATTTGATTTGGATTATGACGAATTGCTGTCTGTCTGGCCTTCTGGCGAGTACGACATGGCGAAGGTTCTCGGCATTTCCGAGGATGCCTTTTTTCAGGTCATAAATGCCGCAGGAGAGGGTTTCTGGGCGAACCTGACACTTTACCCATATGCGATGGACTTTTATCATTACTGCAAGGATTTAGCCCCAACGTACATACTCACCAGACCAACCACACACAGTTCGTCCCTGTCTGGCAAGTTGCAATGGATGCAGAAGCATTTTGGGTCCAATTTTACTGATTATGCAATTACGCATAAGAAGGAATTGTGCGCAGGTCCGAACACGATCTTGATTGATGACCACACAGTCAATTGCACGAAGTTCGTGGACGCAGGCGGCAGTGCGATTATATGGCCTGCTCACAACAACATTCGATTTGATCAAGCGGATGAATGTGTTGAACTGGCAAAGAAAGAATTGAACGAATGGAGATTGAAAATATAGATGGGTAAAGTCAATTCAAAAGACTTACCTGAGAAGCAGCAACAACTCGGGCAGTTCTTCACTCCGGATAAAACTGCTGACTTTTGTTTGAGTCACACGGAAATAGTAACTCCGTTGGTGATTGAACCGAGTTGCGGCAAAGGTGTTTTCTTAGACAAGATCAGAGCAAAATCGCCAAATACCATTATCTTGGGAATTGAGTTAGATGAAGAGCTTGAGTACGTAGGAGAACAGGTTGCTAATCTGAATTTCTATGATTTTGATTTACTGGTTGGTAACGATATAACGTTTATAGGAAACCCACCTTATCGCACCCCAGCTTGTTCACTGGGCGATGATGTGGTTTTCAATCGTAAGCCATACCTTCGCAAGATGTGTGAGAAGTATGGCGTAACAGGAATACGAGAAGAAGCAGTATTTTTCATTATCAAAAGCATTGATTTGATTTTGAAGAATAATGTTAGTGGTCACATTTACTACATTTTGCCGAAGACAATATTCCAGAACAATTCTCGTTCGTACAAGACGTTTACGGGATTTCTGAAAAACAATGTTAGACTTGTATCAGTGAATGACATTGGACAGGATTTTTTTGGTGTGACAACCGACCTGTGTTACGTTCATTTTGTTGTAGATGGAACACGTTCGGATAAGTTTTTGTGGGATGGGATTGAATCTAACTTAGATTCGTTTTATGGAGTTGACGAGGACTTGATTCCTTTTCAATCCATATTCAAGAAAACTTACTTGGGAAGTGTTCCGTGCGAGAGTGTTTTGTTGTCGGTGAAATGTGAGCCAAGAGAGCATTTCAAGGAAAGATTGATAAGGTTGTTCTCTGGTCAAGTTGGGGTAATGGAAGGTTTGTCCTATCAGGGTGAACCGCATTTGAGGGCGTTGAAGAAGGGTGATATTAATAAACTGGAAGTGGTTAGTCGTTATGTTGAAGAGATTAGGCGACGGGTTGACACCAAAGATTTTCAATGTGATAACTTTTACAAACCAATCCAGCACCGTCATGAGATTCGGTTCTATTTTCGACACGAAGCATTGAAAAAAGCAAGTTTCGTGTACCAGTTGAATCCGAATCCATGCCGGTCTTTCTACTTTCCAGGCAACCCAAGTAAAGGTTGTTTGGACTATCATGGGTTCACCGACTATGACGTGAATCGTAATTGTAGTCCATCTGCGAATAGAACTGTTCCCGTAGATGGAGTTGAAAACAACTTGACGGACGAGTTTAAACTTTATTGGAAAGAGACAGGTCGTCCGTACAGTGATGTGTTTGCTTATTTGAGTTATATTTTAGAGTCCGATTGGTACAAGGACATGAAACAAAAGTATCAAAGGTTTTATTTTGGAATCCCACGGGAGTTTGACAAAAAATGGTTACTGAAGTAATTGACAATGCTGTTGTGGACACAAAAGGTCCACATTTGTCGGAACAAAAAAAAGATGCTGTTTATTCGGATGTCGCTGCTACAGACACAGTATCAGCGTTGTTTTCCAAAGAACAGTTGGAAGAGTTCGCCAAGAATTCTGCCGAGATGATGGCTAAAGGCAAGCCAAGAGTTGATGGAGTTAAGAATGTTGCCGCGTCGCATTTCTATGACACGGACAAGGGCAAGATTGGTACGTTCTTTATGTGGATCAAGGGAGTATCGCCCAAGATGTATATTGGAACTGAAGGTGAAGTTATAGAGATGCAGAATGATTTTCAAAAGATGTGTAAGGCAAAGGGTATTGTTCGCCTGAATCCAAAAGAACGAGCAGAGGCAAGGAAGAAGCAGCAACGAGCGGAACGGAAAAAGCGATGAAAAAACTTGACGTGTGGTTTACTTGCAAAGACGTCAACGGGTTGATTATTTGCCCTCCCGTTGACGTTATCTTTGATATATCTCCATTTAATGGAAGACTGCAATTATTATTAAAAGATCATAAATCTTTTAATAATAATATTGACATTAGAAATGCAATTGTTAATATGTTTAATGGTATATTGGAATTGAAGTTGTATTTGGATCACAAGCATTTAAGTACACATATTTATTATGGCGTTGAGTGTTCGGACCTGAGTGGTGATAAGTCTGGAGCATTAATGTATATTAAACAAATTGGATTCCGTTACCGTGCAAGAGTTAAAACACAATATTTTGAGTTATAATGCTAGAAACGTATATGCGCGTCTTTAATTCGCGTGACGCAGAAATTAATAAAATTTACAATACGAATGTTTCGTGGCGAGTACCGATCTCTAAAATGTTGATTGATCATAATTATTTGTTTGTGTGGATTAAAAATGTAGATCATTTTAATTCAGAAAAAATGTTCAATACTCGAAATAACCTTTCAGCGATACAAGATGGAGTTATTTCAATAATTAATCAGCATATTCATACGAAACATAAATTTTATGGAGTTGAGTGGGATTATGTTGCCAATCCAGGTCGAGAAACTATGGATGAATTATGTTTGGTTTACAGCTATAAAAGCAGAGTATTAACAGATTGGGTTGAAGACGAAATTGTCCAATTGAAAAGTCAGTGTGGAATGGAGATAAATAATGTCAAGAATTGATCACGTCGCCTACAGAGTAAAAAACCGTGATGATGCAGTCAAGTTCTTTGTGGATGCGTTTGGATACAAAATTCAAGCCGAGTTTGAAATCTTCTTCAATGACGAGAAGACGGATAAAGCCTTATGCATGGCGTTAGAGCCGCCAGAGAAACTCGATAAGGACATGCCGTGGGTTTATCATGTAGATGACCGACTTGAATATCATCTTGCTCCTGAGATATTTGTTAGTGAAGGAACGATTGGATCAATAGTTTTTGATTGGGTTGAGGCTCGCAATGGGATTGGTGGCGCTCATCATATTGCGTACCAAGTGGATTCTGTTGCTAAAAAAATGGCAGAGTGGACGGAAAAGGGCTATGGAGATTTCACCACTAAGGATATAATGACGTGTCCAGGTTTGAAGCAGGTATTCAGTAAACCTCATAGGCTGACTGGCATGATATACGAATTCATAGAACGTGAAGAGTTTGGTTTTTGTGCGGAAAATGTCAAACAACTAATGGAAAGTACGAGAGAGAGTAAAGTTCGCATTGATGCTTTTTCGCACTAAAGTAGAATCCAGACGGGAGAAACGTCATGGAGGCAGTGTTTGCATTGTTTTGTTGTTGTTCCCCGTTCTTTTTGATTTTGTTGATTTTATTTAGCTACAAGATTGGGGAATTTCACAGATGGGTAGCAGACAGATTCGCTCGAATGCAATACTCCATCCAGTATTGCATCGAAGAACAATTGGTTTGGATTTGGGGCGAACATGAACCTCCTGTTAAAGATTATATGGCGTGGCGTAGAGGCTCATCTACGCGAGAATCCGTCATCCACGACTCAATCCGAAACCTGGCAAAAGACATTATTAGGTTGAGATATATTTGTCAAATTGTAGGTCTCAAACCAATTTCAGATTTTCAATTCAGTCAAAAGTTGAAAGAACTACGTAGATTAGAGAAATTGTACCCAAGATTCAAATGTACCATTAGTCCAACTGACTTCGATGGACATGATGAACACGTGGCAGTACAAGAGTTCGGATATCAAGAATGGCAAGAATTAAAAAGAACGTATAGTCTTTTATCATAAGGGAACGCAATGGGAAAAATCTTCTTCGTTCGGCATGCGCAAAGTCAGTTCAATGCTGGCAGCACCGAACAATTTAACAGCGATCTTAGTCCGCGTGGTAAAGATCAAGCGCATCGTTTGGCGTTGGCGGGTCGAGAGAAGATCGGTGCAAAACCTGAAAGTTTCATTGGGATTGTGAGTCCGTACAATCGTTGCTTGCAGACTGCCTACAAGTTCTGGACGATGAACGGAGTCAAGTTTCGTGTTGACACAAGAATTGGCGAAAGCCCCGAACCAGTACACAAACATCAATCAACAGAGATTATCAAGAAGGCATGTGAATATACGTTATTTGATTGGAGCATGTTTGGCAACAAAAATACCATCAACTACGATGACGAGTCTGATGCTGATTACGGAACCAGAATCAATGATTTTATTGCCTCATTAGAGAAGGACAAGAACTATTTCATTGTGAGTCACATGACTCCAATTACGCATATGGTTAGGCAAATGTGCTTTGGTGGCAGGCGTGAGCCAATGACAATCACGAATGCCAGTATGACATTAATTGAGGATGGAGTTCCAGTCTATATTGGCTTGGAGAGCTGAACATGGAAATTACTCAACTTGTTGTTATCAAAGAATCTGTTCCCACTAAGTCTGGATTTGAAATAAAACGACGTGTTTGTAGAGTGACGGACATCGCGTGGGGAATTGGAGACCAAGCATCCTATTTTTTAGAATCAAGTTTTTGGCTTCCAGAGGAATTTTGTTTTGATCCAACACGAGAAGAAATCCACGCATACAAGTTGGGGAAAAACAATATATGATTGGCGAACTTGTTGTTGTTTTGTATTCTGTCCCTGACGCTAATAGAATTGGATGGAAGACTAGACGACGTGTTGGTAAGGTTGAAGATATTTGTTGGTATGACGCTGGAATGAGATGTAAAGTCAATGGCAGTTGGTGGTTAGAAGAGTATTGTTTCAAGCCAACGTCTGAAGAAATTCACGAGTATATGCTGGCTGCAAATCGTATATAATCTTTATGCTAGCTAGATTTATAGAGTATTTTTTCGGTTCGCCACGTTCCCCAGGCTGGAGAAAAGTTCAACAAGAACATCTCAAGAAAGAACCTAACTGTGTGATATGTGATGGAGTTGAAGATTTAAACGTTCATCATATCGAGCCATTTCACATTCATCCAGAAAAAGAACTTGATCCTAATAATTTGATTACGCTTTGTAATCACAATCGTTGTCATTACACATTTGGTCATTTGATGTCGTGGAAGTCTTGGAATGCTGATGTAAGGGCAGATGTTGCTTTGTGGCATGAAAAGATAAAGAATCGACCTGGAGTCTGACATGAAGGTTGGAGATATTGTTGAATATCTTAATTGTCTTGGAAGGATAATCGATATTACAACAAATCAAAAGAATTTAATCACGACTAGAGTAATGATTGCAGACAATTTAAACATTATTACTGGTGTTTACGGAGTTTCGGATTGCAAAAAAATAAAACCTGCGAGTAAAGAAAATACTCACAGGTTTCTCGTTTGGTGTTCTGGTAATTATATCAGGTCCGCATAGCTTTCATAAATGCCATTGCTTCCATTCTACGAACTCGGTCCTTTAGATCATTTCCGACAAGTCCTTCTCTTCCATGCACATCCATGGGGTCAGTGCTAATTTGGTGTGTCAAGAATTTTTCAATCATGTTCGTGTCCAAGTTATTGATCTTAGCCCAATCCATTATTTGTCGCTTGGTTAGACTTGTCTTGGTCATTTCAGTTTTGAAGTCTGAGATGTAGTCTGGCTTGAACAGTAACAGATTGATTAAGAACACTGCATCTCTAATGTCACGGTCTGTGTATTTGAGATCACGTAATTTCTCAACCAATTTGACTGGCTTGTTATTCTTGAGCAGGCTTGCAAGAACGAGTGGCTTGGATTTACAAGTTTTGCATTCTGGGAAGTCCAAGGTCAATTCTAGTCCTGGGAATACTTGTTTGAGCAGACCCATTTCATTATAGGTTTTCAGGTATTTGGCTGCGTTGGTATGCAGGTCTTCCATGCCCTGCCAGAACTCGTCTCGGATTTTTTCTGGTGGCAATTCTGAATCTATTTCGTCTGACATTGCTTCTTTGTCGTCGTCGTGCATTTTTGCATTAGGGACTTTGTTGAGCATTCTTGCGTAGCGGAATTTACTCATTCCATCTTTCTTGATTCGGTCTTTGGCTTTGCCGATCATTTTGATGGTTCCATCTTTCAGGTGTCGTAGCCCGCCTGTATAGTCGTAAATCTTATTACTGGATGGTTCGTAGTACAGTGAGTTTATTGTTACGTCTTTACGTTCGCTATCTTCTTTTGGGTTGGTTGTAAAAGTTATATTTCCTTCGTCGTCGCCTGGTAGTTTCATGGTTTCGATGTTATAAGTTTCGCCATCAATAGACACTTTGACGACGCCATTTTTGCTATCTTTTTTGACAACTTGGATGGGTGGTTTGGCGTGTTTGATGATGCGTTCGACTTCATCTGGGTGAGCATCTGTAGCGATATCGTAGGTTCTTGGTGTGTGTCCGAGCAGGAAGTCACGTACAGCCTCGCCTACGATGAAGATTTTCTTTGACTTGAGGGTGACGTCCTTTTCACCTCCTGACTTGGAATCGACTTCCTTTCCAATTGGCACTTCTTTGCTTTTTTTGAACGCCTCGATGATGCGAGTGATTCCAGCAGGTAGCTTCATGGGTGAATCAGAACTGATAATGTGGGGTTGTTCAAGATTTTCTTTGCCTTCTTTGAAGTAAATGAATTCCTTGAATCTGTACCCGTATTTTTCTATTAACATACCTTCATGTGATTTCATATTTGTATATATCGGTAAAAGGTAATTTTACGTGACTCCATTAGGTCGTCTTGCGCCTAGATTTGGTGACATTGTCATATCTAGTGCCCAGGTGTAGTAGTTAGGAGGACTTCCTGGTCTATTGTCGGTAGAAGGATCGCCTGGTGCAATTCCGTTGCTGCGGCTTTCGCTTCGTGGGGTAGTCATTGCGGCAACGAGTTTCTGCATGAGTTCTCTTACGTTTCTAGTTTCCTGAGCAGTTTCACGTGTATTTGATTCAATTTCTGTTAGGTGATTGACGGCATCGTTGAGAGGTCCGGTTATTTCAACGGCGTTTACGTCTGTCATTTCCTTTGTGTAAGCATAGTCTCCAACACTTCCTGGCTTGGTAGATGATGCTGTTTCGGGTTCCTTTTCGGTGACAGACTTTGCTTCTGGCTCATTTAGCCACGGAATTATGTCTGTTGGGGCTAGAGGCATTGTGAACATTTTATCGAAGTTTTCAAATTTCTTTATGAATTCTTCTAATTCTTCTGGAGATAAATTGTATGCTGATTTGGTCAACATTGATTTTATTATTTTCTCAATGTCAATTCCTGATTCTGTAGTATCTCCTGGTGATTCTATACGTTTGGTAATGTCTGTTATTTTCTTTTCAAATCCACCTCCTGCTGGATTGGCTCCGAGTGCTGATGCTGCATTGATATCATAATACTCAAGTGGTTTTTCGCTCTTGAGTTTGCCTGCTTCTTTGAGTTTCTTTTGTTCATCTGGACTGTGCAGTGATGATTTTCCCCATTTTCCATCTTCCCATTTAGACCAAGTATCATCTACACCGCCTGCTCCCCCAGTGGTTTTCATCCAAGTTCCAAGATCACCAATGTACCCTTGACGTTTTCGTTTCTTTTCATCTTGGTCCATTTGGAAAATACGAGTATTATCTCCCATTTCACCTGTCCACGATTTCTTACCAAGATTCAATTCATCTTTGAATTCAGGTGGCAATGGTACTGGTGGCATTGCTGCTCCTGATGCAGCTTTTTCAAATGCTTGCTCTGCTGGATCGTCTATAACGGGTTGTGGTGTTCCTGCGGCTCTTGGCGCTGGTGCAACTTCTGGAGTTGGTGCGATTCCGTAAGTATTACCAGAGATTTTCAATGGTGCTGGTGGTCCAACAATCCCAGGTGTTGTAGGGGCGGCAATGCCTTTTCCTTCCGCCAGTGGTGGCGTTGGAGTTGTACCCAAAAATTGCCCTGTGGCAGCATTGAGGTTAGTATCAAGCAATTTGCGCAATGTGTCTGATTCTACTTTCCCATTTTTTGCGAGTACGCGATAATCTTCATAAGTTTTGATAGCAATTTCGTGGGACTTGAGTAAGTCTATGTCTGGTCTGTATGACCAAAGCATATCTTCAATTGCATTAACGTTTTGGAAGTAAAGTATATCTTTTCCAGATACTCTGTCAGTTGGTGTAGCAACACTTCCGATTTGTCCAGCTTTTGCCGTTCCGGTTTCACGTGCTGTTCCTCCTGCTACTGCAATTGAATTTTTGTCTGTTGCAGGTACAGGTTTGGGTGCAGTAATTGTGCGAACGTCTGCTTGTAATTCTTTTACTTTTTTCTCTCTTTTTTTACCTGCCTCTCCTTGCCCCATTACCCCTTCCGGATTGAAACTTTCAATTTTGCTCTTGAATTTTTCTGTTGGCATTGATAATGCTTCTTCTTTGGTCATTTCTGCATTTTGCAATATGTATTCTTGAGTTTTTGGATCAATTTTGTTCCACAAGTCTTTGTGTTCGATTTTTTCATGTTTTGGAATGAATTTTTCTTCAATTTTAGAACGAAATTTAGTTGCTTCTGTAGATAAATCCGGAGCGACAGACATTCTTTTGTAAATGTCTAATGTCGACATTTTTTTCAAGTTTTCTTCAGAAACATTAAGTTTTTTAGCAAGTACAATACGTTCGCCTGCGTTCATTTCATCAATCATAGCCCCATGACTGATTTTGCCGCCCTCTCCAGGTCTAGATGTTAATGATGGTATATTACCTTGATTACTTCCTTGTTGTTCAATTGATTTTAATGACTCAAGAGTTTTTTGAAATCCAGCTGGAGCTAGAGTATCAATGACTACATCTTTGCTCCAATCAAACCCTTTTTGTACAAAATTACGAGGTTCTGATGGGGCATTTGGTGCAGTAGGTTGATTTGGCGTTGGAACTGCATTGTTGCTAAGTGGCATGACGTAGGACTGTCCGGGTGTTCCGGGTGGTGCTGTTCCATATGCGGGCATTGGAGATAGTGGCATTTGTATTCCACTTAATCCCTTTATTATTGCATTATTGATATTAGCAGATTCGATATTGGCTTCTTTTATCTTGATTACCATATCAGATAGCTTCATGCCGAAAATAGAGAGTCCTTCTCCTTCGGCTTTTTTGGCGGCCGCTGCTGCTTCTGCTGTTTTTTTATCTGCCTCTATTTTTGCTTTGTCTGCTTGAGATATAATCATAGGAAGCAAATTATCAAACAATCCAATAAATGGTGTTGGTGGCGATGGTGGTGGTACAACTGCTCCTGGCACTGGTGCCATTTCTATCAATCCTGGCACTGGTGGCGTGGCTGGTAGCACAACTGGTGTTGGTGGTGTTGGTGGTGCAATAATTGAACTCGGCGGTACTGGTGGTGCTGCTGCGGCTGGCGTGATCGCAGCCATTGATCTTTGTGTGATAGCTGCCATCTCTTTTGTTCCTTCAATCAATCTCTTCAATTCATCAAGTGGTTGGTATTCATCCTTAGCCCATTTCTCATTAATCGATTTTAGTAATTCTGGATTGTTTATCGCATTTTTAATTGCGTCTTCATAATTTCGTATTTTGTCCTGGTGTGCCTTGAGAGTGCTTTCCCATGTGCGTAAATCTTTTTGGTGGGAAGATGCGGTTTCTAACATTGGCAAAGCTTCTTTTACGTGGGTTTCAATTTCAAATCCACCTAATTCTTTTTTCATTTTCTTGAACAAATCAATAACATCTTGTCCTTTGTCCCAGGTTTCTCCACGGTCGATTCGTAGAGCGCCTATATGTGTAAGATGTCGTTTCAGTGTTTCTTGAAGTTTTGGATCAATGGCGGGCATCATTTCCGCTAGTTTATTTCCAATATTTTCTCCTCCTCCCCAAACAACATCGCTATGTGTTTGTTCTGCTGAATTCAGACTTGACTGTGCTACATTGATAGGATTAGATGGATCATTACGTCTGGCTGCCATTTGTTCTGTGATGAACTGTTTGAACAATATGTAATCAACGTCCGCATCCTCATGTGATCGATGAGCCAGGTTATTTGCTTTTCTCCAATTTCTCCAATAGAAGCGCGCACTAATTTTCTCCTGCTCGCTCCTTGCACTCCAAACCCCGACTACTTCAAGTGCCGCGCTTTGTTCTGCACGGTTGAGTTCTTGACCACGTTTTGCTATTTCAGCATTGAGATTTGCATTTACCTCAAATATTTGTGCGGTATCAGAACCCAACCCTTTTACTGCTTGTCGATTGTCTGGTTTGTATGCTTTTAATTCTTTGATAGATTCATCTAATCGTGCTTGTATTGCCATTACAGCTTCATTTCGTTCTTTTTCTACGTTGGCATCCATTTCTAATTGCCCATTTGGAACTGCATAATCACGCTCACGCCTTCTAAAAAGATTCGCTAGTCGTTCAGCAGTTCTTTGTGCCATTGTTTCCGGATCATCACTTCTGGTTTTCCATACTTCCAGATTTTTTCGTTCTGCTTTAACATCTAGTTCGAGCTGTAGTTTTTTTTCTAATAGCGCTTTGCGCTTTGGGTCTTTTTCTGCGTCAATTACAGGTTGAAAAGAGTCTCGAACAGCTGAGTGTTCTGTACCAAGGTCTTTCCATTGTTCTTCCTCTTTTTTTTTGGATTTTGATGAAAGGTATTGACCAACGCCAACAACAACAGCACCTCCAACACCGGCTACTAACAAAGGTCCACCTAGAAAAGCCGCAGCACTTCCCAGTGCGCTGGGAGCTATAACTGAACCAAGACCGCCTAATACGCTTGCTAAAGCTCCTATTGCTTTACCAAGTATAGAAAATCCGACAAATGCCAATAGTATTTTGATTAGTATTTCAAGCATTCCAGCAAATCCAGCAGCGATACCAATAGCAATATTAGCCAAAGATGCATTGGGTGGCGACCAAGCCATCATCCACAACAAGTCCTTGCGAATTTCATCCTCAAAAAATTCACGTTGAACACGTTCTTGATTGCGTAATTGAAACGTACTCTGATCCAGTTGATATTGCTTCTCAAATACTTGATTGGCTTGAATTAAATCATCCATGTCCTTGAGTAACAATCCAAATTGTTTTGGATCACTACCAATTGTAGTTTTTCGTTCTTTGAACTCAGCCGCACGAGCAAGTAAGCGTTGCTTTTGATCTTCCGCTCTTGGTCCCTCTAATTTGTTTGCACTGGCTTCAATTCCTGCAATAACTTTGTCAAGTTGTTGTTGGGGATTGATATTTTCACGAAGTTTAGTATCTGGATTAACATAATTAATTCGATCACTTACTGTCTTTGTCGCTTGATCGAATGTTTTTCCACCCTTCATCTCGGCAGTAATACTATTAAGATTACGAAGAGCATTATTCGTATCTTCTGTGTGTTGTGTAGCAAGCAAAGCATTTGCTTGAATGTTTAAATCTTCAAGTTCTTTACCTGTTAAATTTCCTTTTTTGATTGTGGCTTCTATCTTTTCAAGCTTTTCGGCTACAGACATACTGCCTTCTTCAAAAGTATCAGCACCCATTTCCATTTCTTTAAGTTGCTTACCATATGCACTCTTTGCAGCCAAATTCAATTGCGCTAATTCTTCTGGACCAATTTGATTGAGTTCACGACCACCCGTCATTTGCATCATCACACCACGTAAACCTTGAGCAAATGCCTTCATTTGTTTCGGGTCTTGTGGTATAGTTCCTGCTTGCAAAGAAGTCATTAGTTTTGGTCCACCACCTATTTGCGCAGAACGCATCGCCAACGCAAATGTAGCAGGATCAGCACTATCAAACAAATTGACTGTACTACTCAAAGCATCAATTAAAGGCTGAACAATCTTGTCAGTTCCACGTCGAGATGCTGCTGCTGAAAACTGAGTCAAGTTCTTCGCTGCCTCACTCGTCAATGTACCAGCACTTCGCATACTGTCTGCCAGCGAACGACCATTCTTTGCAGCTTCAAGTAGTTTATCGCCTGTAACGCCAGTTACTTTACTGACTGTCTGTAAGTCTCTAGAGTATTGGGATGTTTGATCGACGGTCATTCCCATCTGAAGATGCCAATCAGTTAGTTCTTCTGCTGTATGTTCTGCATCAGCACCGATCATAGTTCCAAGTTGAAGACCTTGTCTACTGAGTGAAACCCAACGGCTTAGTGATGTAACGCCACGTTGTGTATTTTTGAGAAGGACTTTTTGTATTTTGTCGGTCTTTTGTCCAGTGACGTCAAAAGATGACATCCCACCAACTTCTTTACCTGTTGCTCCTTTTAAGGTAGTCCCACTACCATATCCACCACCTCCACGCGAGTATGCTTCACCTCCGAGAACGCCTTTGCTGATAGTTCCGGTAGCAAGATCATTTGCTTCTTCAAAAAATCCTTTGAGTCCTTCTGTTGCTTTTCGATATTGATCTCCTGGTCCTACATGGTCTCCACGATCCAGCATTGTTCCTCTCATGCCGAAACTTTGAGACATTTGTTCGTGAATGCCTTGCGTCCATGCGTGAGTTTCATCACGAACTCTCGCAGCTTCTGCCATTGGATCAAATTTAGTTCCTATTCCTGCTCTACTTGGAGCAAGCATTTGTGCGTACTCAATAAAAGTACGTCCTTTGTCTGCAATCTCTTTGATTCTGGAATCACGTACTTCTTTTTCACGTTTCTTTTCGGCTATTTTAGAACTTCTTTCACCAAGAAGAGCCAATTCCGCAACTTTCGCGTCAAATTCTTTTTTGCCTTTAGTTGGGTCTTTTTGAATTTTAATAAGTTCTTCAAGCTTCTTTTCCACTAACCTTCGTTCGGACTTGGACAAGTCATTCATTCCGACGATGGCTTTCGTCATCATTTCAAGTTTGTTTTCTACAACAACCGGGTCTTTACCAAGACCTCCTCTTTTTACAGACTTTGCAATCTCTTTACCAAGGCTGATTAATTGTGGACGAGTTTGTCTTAGTCCTGACGAATTATATCGTAAGGATTCTGTCAATGAGTATGTTGAATCATCTGATCTCAGTCTTTTTTTTGCAGCAGCCCTATCCTTCCTTGTACTTGTTTCTTTTTTCTTTTGAACTTCATTTAATGCTTCTCCACCATCACCGACCACTCCATTGTCAATCATAGCAGCATCGCCAGCAGCAAGAGCAGCGGCTTCACGGGCTTTGGCTTTTTCTCTTTTCTTGTCAGCTCTACTTAATGCTGCTCCGCCGTCATCACCAACCACTCTACTATCGGGAACAGTAAGTTCAGACGATGCAGCTGCTTCTGCTGGAGTTCCCATCTCTGGTTTGATTTTTCGACGATCAAACCACCAAGGCACACCACTTGTCGATGAAAAGCCACCACCTTTAATTCCACGCAAACCCATCTCGCGTGTACCGCGTGCGGCTTTATCGATCTTTTGATCGCTTTTCATTTGTTCTGGTATTTTGATTTCAAAATCACCAACAATATCACGAGCGGAATTTGATATTTTGTCCCCAGAGGCTTGTGCCATCATCATGCCAATATGCTTAACATCTTTGGCAATAGATATCAAAAGTATCTGAGCAGTATAATCATGAACGTGTAAACTATGTCCAGTAGTCGCTTCGTGCATGAAGTGATCTAACGCACGTGCCCGCCCATTAGTCCAAATGTCTTTTCCAGAACTGTCCTTTAATGCTTTCTCTAAGTTCCCTGCAAGATCAGGAATAGCAGGTTCTTTCTTGGAACTACCACCCTTGTCCTTCTTGGCAGCAAGATATTTTTCACGCTTCTCGGCTAGTTCTTTCAAGAAACCAGTCATTTCTTCAAGATACTGCTGATTCTCTTTTACTTCGAATTCCTTGACGAACATCGGAATTAGCGGTTTGATTTGCTCTTCGAAAAACTTCTTGTTGTCACCAGACTTGTCAGCTAATGCTGATAATTTACTAGCAGGACTTTTATGATCATGGAACGTACCTGAACTCTCAAGATCAGCACGAGTAGTGGTCTTAGTCTTGGAATCCATGCCTTTGATCAATTCCTCGGTGGAAATTGGTGTCAAGCGTCCGTAAGAGTCTAATTGCATATCTGCCATTGTTAAACTTTATAGTGGGTCAAGTCCTGTGGGATTGAATCGGGCATCACCCAATGTTGGTTTAGGATTAATGAGTTTTGGAACTGCATTCGGCCAGTGTGGTTCACCATAACGCTCAAGTGAGTTATAACCAGCAGTATCTAAGTTCTGCTTGTGGTTAGGGTTTGGAACAACCATACCTTCATATTCATTAGTCGCATCCTCATGCGTCGGATGCATTCTAGCCTTCAACTGTCTTTGTACTTCTTCTCGTATCGCCTTCACTTCATTCGGATTGAAAGACCTGACCGTTCCTAACAAAGTCATCAAGAACTCACAATCCAACAATTTCACCATTCTCATTCCATCCCTTTTATAAGAGCGGAATGAATTATATATGAAAATATTGTTCTTAATTAGAGGGTAACTAAATGCCTTGCCGCAATACTGCTGAATCAAATAACGAATGTATTTGAATGTCATGTAATGCAAATTAACACCAGCCACACGACCATCTTGATAAATCCCACTGCATAACATTAAAGGATAAGGATCATGCTTCCAAAATGTATAATTGAAATTGGCTAACGAACCCTTTTGTAATGACTTGTAATAAGCACGACGAAATATTGGATTACTCTGTCCAGCAATCTTTTGTAATGTCGCCTGACGCTTCTCGGCTGCGGACTGGCGTACCTTTGCCGCCATAGCCTGACCAGCAACCGTATTAGCACCCACAATTGGCACCACAGGAGCCATCGGAGCGGCGGTTGGTACATTTGCCCCAGTTGGGGGCGTTTGCCCGCCCTGGGGCGTTCCTGGCGTTGTGGGAGGCATCTAATTATCCTCTGTTGTTTCGACTTACAGAATTGCTGTAATCTGAAGTTCCGTTAGCGGCAACCAATGCTGCGCCCATTGGACTATCATCACCACCTGTATCTGCTTCACGTTCTGCTATTGCACTCTGGATAAAGTATTCTTTTAGTTCTTTGATGACGTAGAATATAATTCTGTAGCCAATTTTTTCTTTATCAAAGTCTTTGACTAAATCTTTGAACATTTCTTTGATGTCAAGTTGTTGTGCTTCGCCAAAAGGTTCAGTTTTCTCTTTGTTCTGGGCACGATAGCAAACCAAGTCTCTGCCCCTTGTGTAGAGACGAACCCCGCCGAATGACAATTGTTCCATGACCGGATCAATGTCAATTGGTTTGTATACGTAGAGATATGGTTCTTTGTGATCGTCAAGGTGGTTCGCTACTTGAAAACCAGCCTTGTCTAATATGTTTTTGAGAACGTGAAGGTTCTCTTTGTTAACACGATCTTTTTTTACTAGGAAACTGGAAAACGACTTCATAAGAGTATTTAGCAGAGTATTACAAGAACTCTGCTAAAAGTTATTTGGGTGGACTTCTACGATTCAATATTTCAGGCAGAGTCGGACTACTGTCCATCAAATTAATAACTTCGCTTGGATTGCCATTGAACGGTGTTTCTCTGAAGAACATTCCGCTCAAACTAGATGAAGCAGCGTGAAGCGTTGCTAGATCGGCAGTCAGTACCAAGTTGCTATTTTTTCTGCTGATGAATGGCACTTCTACCATAGAAGGATTGCCGTCATCATCGGTCTCGCCAGTTTCGCGAACGAACAAGATGTCAATGTCAATTAGTGGAATGATTTCACCAGAGTCAGAAATCATAGCATCTTTTTCATTATTTTGTTGTCCGCGAATTACGATCTTGCCTTCTTTGTAAGCGGACATAAGGCTATCGCCCAAGTCCCAACCTAGTGAATGAATGGTTCCGTCAACATGGATTATGTGGATAAGGAAAGCACGTTCTTTGAACTTTTCACTAATGGATTCAACGATAATGCGTCTGCGTAATGTTTGTTTCTCTTCTGGGCTTCCTTGATCTAATCTATCGAGTTCTGGCTCACTGAGATAGCGTGAAGGGTCGTCAACCTTGAGATTCCACTTGCCGATGTTGACTTCGCCAAATTGAGTAGCAAATCGTGTACTGATATTGATTGTATAATCTTTAGCAAAGTACATTAAGTCTTGGCGACTTGCGCCACCGCCAACCTGAATTGCTCCTAGCAAACTAGAAATGAACTTACGATGCAATTCGCCTTTTTGCCCTAAGTAACCACTGATCTTGATTAGAACGTTCTGAAGCAACTGGTCTTTTTCCAGTGTTGCAGTTACGTGTTGCATGACAGTAGTACCTGGATTGGTGCGGTCCAAGTCTTCTTTGATCAGGTTGCGTATTTCTTTTGTTGCCTTCATCACGTTTGCATCTTGGCGATACAAAAGGATTTGCATGTTGTCTTGGACGAATCGTCGTTGAGTCATTTCCAGACCTGGACGATCACGCACTGATCCGATGGAGGTCAACATTTCGTTAGGATCGCCCTTGATGGACAATTCGTAGAAATCGTGTTTCCATTGTTCGAAGTCTTTTTCAGGAGAACTTTGTTGTTCCTGGCCGTCTGGGTCGGCAGGATCATCTTCCACGTTGTCTTGTTGTGGTGGTTGTGCTGGACTTTGTTGTGGTGTTTGTACGGTTGGTTGGTCCGGAGTTACCTGCATTGCTCCGGATGTAGGAGCTTGTGCTGCGGTAGGTTCTTCGGCTTCACTCAACCAACTATCCCATACGTTATTTACTGGCATCTTGACCCTCTGCGGCTATGGCTTTTAGTAATCGACCTTTTCGACTTCCATCTGATATATTGAAGAAGTTTTCTTGTTTCGCACCTAAATACTTTGGGAACGTATCTTTGTCTTTGAGGAACGCTCTCATTAATAAGTCTACGATTCGGGTTTTCTTATCAGCTTGGTCTGTTTTCATTTTGAGAAGGTTGACAAGAGCTTCTTTGCTGGAAGTAGTTGCGTCGCCTTCGTTCATGACCATCTCTAGGAAGCTTTTGAGAACTTCATCAATTTCTTTACGATCCTCGCGAATATCGTCGAGAATTTCGTTGTAGTATCCGATAAGTTGTTCTGATTTTACTATTTCTTCTTTTTTTTGTTCTGGTATGTTGACGTTCATGTTGAGCTGTGGTAGCTGCATCTCGTCTTCTATTTTTGTTGTGGACTGTTCCATATGTGATTATATAGTTATATATACTGTAAAAGGAGTTCGATGTCTAATACCGATTTGATTAGTGACATTAAAATGGTTTTGGACATTAGTTCACGGGTAGATGAACGTGTCAAGATGATCCAGTTAACGCAGCAGGAGTTGAGCATTAGGTTGCATCAGCTTGTTTCTGACTGTAGTAACATTACTGCTCGTGTTTCAGTTCTTGAGTCGAAGAATGGCAATAGATTGCATGCATTTGAGGAAGAGATAAGAGAAATTCAGACGAGAATTGAACGAATTGATCTTATTGGCACATCGACATTCAAAGTTAACATTGACGAAACGTACAAAACATTGGAATTACTTGATGAAAAATCCAACGTATTAATTGCAAGAATCAATAAGTTAGAGGAACATAATGAAGGTTGGCGATCAAAAACTCAACATTATGGACATTTATTAGTTCAAGGAATTTGGGTTGTCATCGTATGTTACGTTCTGTATAAGCTCGGAATTAATACACCACCAATCCCATAAGGACTAAATGAAGGCTACAGACGGTCAAGGTGATCTGCTTCCAATACCGAATTGCACGATTACGGTTCCAGGTTCAGACCCAATCAAAATGTATATATTGCCAGATATAACTGACTCGAAATCTGCGCAATATCAAGACACTCCTATAATCGGTCGTTCTTTTCCGATCAAAACTTTTAGTCATAGTGAAAACCGTTCAATTACAATGAAAGTTCATTTCATTATATTGAAAAAACCGGATGCAGCTAGGATACTACAAGAATTAAGAACATTGCAGAGTGCAGTTTATCCACGCGATGGTGGAACGAGTTCACCTTATTTGCCGCCACCTGTTTGTAAGATCAAGTGTGGTAAGTTGCTTTCAAAGGGTGGAGATCAAAATGGTGAACTGTGTGTGGTAATGAAAACTTATTCTGTAGATTTTCCGCCAGATGTTGCATGGTATTCGGGAGAAGAAGCAGAATGTTTGCCGTACAAGTTTAGTATGAGTTTGACGTGGGAAGTAGTTTATGCCAATGAGAACTTGCCTGGACAAGACAATATTATGAGGGATTTGTAATGGCTAATTTGATTGAACAATCTAATTTACAGCATAGTAATTTTGTAGATGGAGCGAGCAGATATAATAAGTCGAAAATCATTTATTATGGTGATCGTAGATTTGTTACATTTGAGACTTATAAAAGAGTTAATTATCAGATTTCCAGTCAAGACAAGTTTTATTTGGTAACTAAGGGAACTGAGTATAGACCTGATTTGGTTTCTATTAAAGCGTATGGGACTGTATCTTATTGGTGGAAGTTATTAGAAGCGAATGGAATGAAGGACATCTGGGAGTTTAAAGCTGGGGCAAACATTGTAATCCCAACTATTCTGTGAAAGGAGTAATTTATGCCTGTTGGTCCATGGAATTGTTTGGCTGGAGTTGGAACAGATAAGGAAAAAGACGCTGGACGTATTCGTAAACCATTGAATTCTGAAAGCATCATGCCATGGGTGAAATGCACTCTTATTAATGATAGTTTGATTGCAATTGGAGAAAATCCAACAATTAGTGTCTCTAACATTTCTTCGAAAACAATCAAGGCTTGTATTAAATCATTTCAATTTGGAATGTCTAATGGTAATGGCGCAACCATTGAGATTGTTGATGAGGAAGGTGGTCAATTTAGAGCATTTTTTGATAAAATCAGCAGAGGGAATGTTTATCAACCAAATTCATTTGTTGAAATTGAGTATGGGTGGGCGACAATGGATTGTAAAGGAAATGGATTTATGCCTCCTCCTCCTAAACAATGTTGCGTAGATGCAGCAAAAGCAGGACAAGCGATGCGAAGTTGTAAACATCGAATGTTAGTAAGAAGTATTACTTGTAATGTTTCTGAAGGAATGTTTAAGTATAGTGTAGAATGTACAGACATGACGATGGATATGTTTACTACACGTACAAAATTTGTTGCTGGGACTGCTGCGGAGCAACAATATCTTGTTACTGCCATCAGAGGTATGTTTGCGCAATGGGATATAAATGTGGATTTCAAACAAGTGAAAGGTCCATGTACTGTTGAGGATTTGGAATTCAATCCCGCAAATGGCAAGTCTGCCGACGTTTCCCAAAAATTAGGTCCAAGAAATCTTTGGCGATCTGAGGGCAGGAATCCAATTCAGGCTGCGAGAACTTGGTTGAATGATTATGTTTCAAAGAAAACAAGGGGATTTGTTTCGTATTGGGATTCCTCTCAAAGCAAGCCAACACTTGTTTTCCTTGAGGCTAACAACATTAAATGTAATGAGCCAGCATCAGATAGATTTAATTTAGGTACTTATTTGGTCAATTCTGGTACGTGTTCACCAGTAATATCATTTTCTCCGAAGATTAGATTTGTCATGGATCAGATGTATAATAACACAGGCGGCACAGCAGGCGGTGCATTAATGCCATCTTCTTTTTCTATAGAAGGTCCAGAACCTTGTTTGAGAAATAACGCTGCAAGAAATACAGAGACTAAAGAACAAGGTTTGCAAGTTCCTTTTACTGGGAATGACCGTACTCTTAATATTTTTGGGTTTAACTTAGGAGCAAAAATAGCTTCTGATCATAATTTGATTAATTCTCATGCAAATCCATTAAGTCCAGGTATTACGGCTGAATTGAAGATTCAAGGCGATCCAACGTTTGATAATCCTGTATTATTACAAGGTCATTATCTAACAATTATTCATTTTAATCCTTCTAGGGTTGGTAAGGCACGTGCCCCAGCTTTGAACGCTGGTAGTTTTGATTGGACAAATATAATTCAAAATAATGATTTGTCTAATAAAAACTGGATGATAATGAAAGTATTTCACGAAATTAGAGATGGTTCGTTTACAACAACGATGGAGTTGAAGTTAGCGGCACCAGGATATGATATTCCTATTGGTAGACAATTAGGTGGTGGAGCATAATGATTAAAGAACTTATTGATGATGTAAAACAACTCAAGGAGCAACAAAGACAACAAGAGTATCAGTTCCAACAAGCAATCACTTCAGATTCCAAACAACAACAAAGAATTGAAGTTCAACCCGAAGACTTGCTTGGTATGCATATTGCGACTGTTGTAGATACTATTGATCCTCTAAAACGAGGACGTGTTAGATTTTACACACCTTATCTTGGCAAAGAAGAAACGCAACAATTAGGTTTGCCATGGGCATCTCCGGTATCTCCGTTTGGTGGAATGGATGATAGTGGTTCAACGTGGCCACCACCAGCAGGGTCAAAAATAGTTATCTTTTTTGCCAATGGTGATCGTGATTCTGCATATTACTTTGGGACGGTTTGGTATCGATCTAGAGGGTCAGCATCAGGTTCGCCGTCTCACCATGATTTTTGGGGATATTCCATTAAAGAATATGACTGTTTGTGGGAAGGCAAACGAGATGGTTATATTTTTGGTGAAAACAATGAAGAAGTTTTACCGCCATGGAACACAGAAAGTTACAACGGATTAGATTTAGACTCACTTACGGATTTTTACACAGACGAAAATCAAATCAACGCAATCACATATCCAAATATTTATGGATTCAAAACTAATGGCAAACATTCGTTGAAGATGGTAGATGGTGATTATCGCTGTAATCAACGTCATAAAAGACTAGAACTTCAATCCAGTCGCGGCAACTTCTTGATTTTTAAAGATGACCACATGCATGGCGCTGGTGAGTGGGGATATGGACAAGGTGGAGCAAATTGTCATCTGGAAAGAAGACAGACAGGAGTTGGAAAAACAGAAGATGGAACTGAAATTCCAATTTTTGAACCACAAGAATATTCAGATGTTCCTAAAGAATACCCTTGTTGCTCGGATGAAGGAGCTGGTTATTCATGTGACGGACGTAATTCAGTGGTAGGATTTCCAACAGGATGTGTCAAGATTTCTTGTGGCAAATCTCAATGTGAACCACCACTTCAATCACATGCTTGCACTGATCCGTCACGAGTAGATGGTTCTGTGCTATTTAGTGGTCCTGGCGTTGCGAGTATGGGCAAAAATCCATTCTTTAAGCGAATTGAAGAAATGCGACCAATTTATGGTGCGCCGACTCCACAAGGCAACAGACTGAATTTGCCTCAGAGTGGTGTTCAAGTGCAGTCAATTAGTGGTCATCAAGTTATTATGGATGATTCGGTTGCAGAGCCGTTTGGTGTACCAAGTTGGGATTTGGATTTCGGGTTTGGATGTAGCGATCATTATAAAGGCAGAATGTACATGCAGTCTGCTACTGGTCACTTGTTGGAAATGAGTGATATAGAAGAGCCAGCAAAGATTCGTGGCAAAGATAATTTCATTGGGATGAGGACTGCAACTGGTAATCTTTTTGAAATGAATGACCACACAGAGCCAGTTCAACCGTGCGATCCAGATGGAGGAAAAGCTGGAGAGCAGCGTGGATTCACGATGCAAAGTACGAGTACGCACTTGTTTATGATGAACGATGCGGGATTGAAGCAAACTGGTCCTGTCAGGACGGGTGGTGGCATACCGAAACCTGCTGATGAGTCAGGGTTTGAAGGATTTTGTTTGTTGCGTTCCGGTTATGGAATGCAATTATTGATGAAAGACGAAGATATTCAGACTGAGACCAAACAGCAATTTACAATGTTGTTGCATCCACAAACAGGGGTTGATGCTGGTCCACATATGTTAGTGATGCAAGCCAATGTAGCAGATAAAGGATTGGTGTTATTGAGGGCTGGTGGAATTTACATGCAGGTTTCGTATGACGAGACGATTGAAGTTGTTGGTTCTGAAGAACATCCAGCAGATAAGTTCACCGCTTGCAGTCAGAATTATATGGTTGATTGTAAGCAAACGTATTTTAATCATAACGAATTAATGATAAACTTTGCTGAAACCTACATATTCTTATTGGCAGGGAGAGATTGTCCATTGCCGAGTGACCCTGACGCAGCAGCAGAAGCGTCGGAATTGACTCAACAACAGGCTATTGCGAATGCACAAGCGAATCCAGGTTCGTCTGCTGGAAGTGCAGAAAATGCTAGTGATGAGTCGGATGAAATGAAGGGACCGTGTATTTACAATGTGATTACGTCAAAAGACCCGTGGGTTTGTCCTTTGTTTGGATATGTTCATTACGGGATATATCCAGGTTTGGATAGTCGTAGTACAAGAGTATTTGCCAGTGCGGAAAAATCTGCTGGGAGTTAATAATGCCTAAGTTTGTAGGTGCGCCATATCCGATCATTAAAAGTCCAAGAGGATATTTTGGGTCGCAAAGTGATATTGATCAGATCAAGAGTGATATGTTGATATTGCTGCTTACAAATCCGGGTGAGCGTGTAATGCTACCTTCATTCGGAACTCCACTTAGAGAGTTATATTTTGAGCCAAATGATCCAACTTTGCGGCAACGAGCCAGGGCGATGATCATTACTGCGATAGAGTTATGGGAACCACGTGTTTCGATAGAGCAAATTGAGGTTTTGGCAAAAGCGGATGATAATAGTTTGAATGCTTTTGATGACAAGACAGAAGCAGGAGCTGTATTAATGATAAGGATAATGTTTAAAGACCCACAAGATATTTCCTCAGTACACGAATTGAAATTAGAAGTTCCGCTTGGAGGCGCACAGTGAACGATTGTACGTTTGTATTAGAACCGCTTTCTCAGGCAGATTTGACTTCATTGGCGAATCTACCTAATTTGAATTATACCAATCAAGACTTCCACTCTATGAAGACTCGGTTAGTGACGTTCATTCAAGAGCAATTCACAACTGATTTCACAGATTTTGTTGAAGGCGACCTTGCAATCATGTTGATTGAGAATTGGGCATTTATTGCCGACACACTCTCATTCAAACTAGACCAAATCATCAATGAACTATTCATTGACACGGTTGCCGAAATAGAAAATGCCTTTCGGTTATGTAAGCTGGTAGGGTTTCAACCAACGCCACCGATTGCAGCCAAAGCATTGTTTTCTGCAACTATTCAAACGCCAGCACCAACAAATATTATAATTCCATCAGGATTTACAATTGAAGTCCCATCGGCGGCACAAACTCTTATTTTTGAATTGTTTGCGGCGGATGCGGAAGACAATCCTGTTTTTGATCAAAACATTTTGATAACTACTGGCGAAGTGACTAATACTTCAATCGTGGGGTTGGAAGGTCAGACGAGAGTTGATTCATTTGTGGCGAACGGGCAGATCAATCAGATTGTTACGTTGAATTCTACTCCAGTGATATTTGATAGTGTTCGGGTTTCTGTAGATGGTCAGAGATGGAATCTTGTTGATTTCTTTACAGACAGTAAGAGCAGGAATGAATTTCGTCTTGAATATGACTCGACGTGGACAGGATTTGTGATTTTTGGTAATGGCAAAGCAGGAAGAACGCCTACTGTCGGGTCAGAAATATCTGTTACGTACAGGGTTGGTGGAGGTGTTCGTGGGAATGTGATTACGGGAGCAGTTCAAGCACAGATGGGTTTTAATGTTCCAGGTTTCAATTTCGCTCTTCCAGTGAGTTTCACAAATTATACAAGAGCAGATAATGGTTATAATGGCGACACTATTGAAGACATTAGAATAAAGTTACCAAGATATAATAAAGCGCAAGACAGGGCAGTTACGGGGGAAGATTACAAGACGCTTGCAGATCAGTTTGTATCGCCTTACAATGGGCAAATTGGCAAGTCTGTGGCAGTTCTTCGTAATTACGGGTGTGCGGGTAATATTGTAGATTTGTATGTATTGGCGAGGGAAGGTAATGATTTTTTACAAGAAGCGTCAGAGAATCTCAAGTCTGAACTTTATGACTTTATGAATAAGAAGAAGATGATTACGGATTTTCTTTGTATTAAAGATGGTGTAATTATTTTGACTGATGTAACGATAGACATTTCTGTTGATAAGTTTTATCGTAAATTCAAAGAAGAATTGACTAGAAAGATTTCTCAGAGGATAGAAGGATTTTTTGCATTGCAGTATTGGGAGTATGGAAGATCATTGAAGGATGTTGAGATGGTTCGTGTTCTTGCGGACATGAAGGAAATTAGAGACGTGTCTGTATCGTTTACGACAATTGATCCAGGTAATAGTGGATCAACAGTATTGGCGAAGTATTTTGAGATTGTTCGTAAGGACAATTTGGCAATCAATCTGGTGTTTGAGTGAAAGTAAATTACAACGAAAATCCGACTTTGGCTGATGTGGTGGTATTTGATTTAATTACCACAGACATAGATGGATTTGTTATTGATGTTTATTCTGTTAATAAAGTTACGATTTATTTTATTGAACGTGGCGCAACGGCAGAAAATGTAAATCAATATACCAAGACTGTTTCGAATGAGATTTACACGGAATATTTCAAGGAAGCAATTCCTGTGGCAATATTTGGTACGTCGGATTTTCCGGCGTGGATTGGTACGGACTTAGATAATGCGTTTTTGACGAAGGTAGATTATGATGAGTTTGGCATTCCGTTAACTGGAGTGTATCGTCTTGAATGGAATCAGGAGTTGATGAAGGAAGGCGATTACGTATTATGTTATGAATGGACTCCAATACCTGCTGCGGATCATTTGATACAGAATTTGGGGTTTTATCTATCTGCCAATTCAAGGAATACAACGAGTATTCCAAGTCATTTTACTGTTCCTGAGAAGTATGAAGTTTTGTTAGAGCGGTATTTGCCTGAAATGTTTAAGATGATGTTGGCTGATGGCGATTTGACTCCAAGTGTATTAGACAAATTAAACAAAGCGATTGCCAAAGGTTTTACGTCGATTGAAGATCAGGTCAATCAAATTGTTGATTTAATTGATGCGAATTCAGTTAATGATTATTTGTTGCCTTATCTTGGTAATTATTTTGATCTTGATTTGAAGGATAAAGATACTGCGCTTTGGCGAAAGCAAATCAAGCGTGCGATTCCATTGTATAAGAAGAAGGGCACGCTTGATGGTTTGAAGGAGGCGTTAGCTAATTCGGATGTAAAGTTTAACAAGTTGACGAGATTGTGGCAAGTAGTTTCTCCGTTTACATGGCAAGATGGATTTGTTGTAACGCAAGAGCAGGTTGATGGAGGGATTATAGAGTTTGTCTTGTCCAAGTTGGCGATTCTTCCTGTTGATGTTTTGAATTTTGAGTTGTATTACCGTGAGTCAGGCGACTCTGATTATACACTTTTGACGGATGCGTATGTCAGTTTGGCGAATTCGGGTGGAAAGACTACGGTTACTTGGATTGGTGATATGCTTTCGTCTGGAGCGATTGAGTTGTTTGCTGGTGATGTTATTAGGGTTGTTTACAAGATCAATCCGGTCACTAATCAGACAATAGAAGATTATATTCGTAGTCTTCCTCTGGCTGATCTTCGTGATGTTTTGTTGGTGACTGCACCGCACAAGAACTGGAATGTTCGTGTGATTGGCGAAGATGATCCGTTGTTTGACATGATCATACCTTCGCGTCATCCATTTCAGTATCCTATTTCATACGGGAAAATCAGAACTGAGTTCCCGTACAGTGAAAACATCTATAATATGGATGAATATAACGGATCATCTAGAGATTCGCTTGATCCGTGTGATTTGGACAAGGATTTTATGGACAAGTGTTCTTCTTGTCAGGGAAGCAAGTTTACAATTGATGTAGAGATAGAAAATCTTTCAAATGATAGAATTGACGAGACTAATGATATAATCAAGGAATTTGTGCCATTTCATGCTGTTATTCACAGTGTTAATTACACTGGAAGTGTAAATGAGTTTATGTTATCTCCTGCGGAAGATATTGAGTATTTGTGTACAATAATCCAGAATGACAATGTTGTTGCAACGCAGATGAATTTCAATCGATTGATTGAAGAGGGAAGTAGTAATGTTCTAGAGTTGAAACGTAATATGTTGGCATCTACTACATTGACGGCACATTCTGGAACAGGTGTTAATTTGGCTGTTTCGTTATTTAGTCCAGGCATTCAGTTTGGAACTTTGGGTGTTGACACAGATAGTGATACTTATTTAGAGATTTTGTCTGGAACAGACATGGGTGAGTATAAAGTTGGTACGGCGAATAAGTTTACGGTAGATATTATACAAGGGCAACCAGATACAATCAATTGGTCGATTGATCCGAGTGGATTTCCATTTCGTTTATCGAATGAAATGTTTAATGGCACTGTGGATATAGACCAAAGTTATGAGTATACATTTAGCGATGTTAATATTGAGTTTATTGATTTTGGAACAGTAGAAAATTACAAGGTAGTTGTGACGAGTGGTCCATATGCTGGAACATATAATGTGAATAGCATAAATCCTAACAATACGTTAACATTGGCAAGTTTTCCGACAACTGCTACTATTACTGGTTTGAATTATGAATTAAGAACTGCATCTAATAATTTGAGGTATACAGGAACGACTGGGAGTGTGTCTTCGTTGGGTGTTGGTAAAGTGACGATGGATGTAAATGCGTTTGATTATGGGATTAGGTCTGGTGATTATGTTGAGTACAGTGGAACTCAGTATCAGGCGCGTGGCGTAGACGAGTTTATTTGGATTGATGGGTACACTGGTGGAAATGTTGGCGGTGCGTCGGTTAAAGTTTATCATCGTCTTGTTGAGCTTGCGACTGGTTATCTTGAGATAAAAGGTATGAAACTGACAGGTGTGGTTCCTGTGATTAGCAATGTGGCGGAAACCAATCAGTTTTTGGACAATTATTTGATATTGATTGGAAGTAACTATTATCAAATCAGCAGTATTAGTGGCAGTGACATGATTTTGAGTGGCACTGTGTTATCTTGGGGATTGATTGGAACGCCTGTTAATTATTCAATAGTTCAGTTTATTAAGACTTCACCGATAATGACTCAGAGTATTGATAATCCTTTTGGTGGTCTTGAGTTTGATCGTTTGGATCGTAGAGGGAATGAGTCTGTTGAGATTATAACAGAAACAGTAATGCCGATGTTTTTGAGAGCATCAATGCTTAATAATCAAGGCGAACAATTGGATGCAATGATCCAACAAGAACAAATTTGGTACAACATCGAATACAGGGAGTGATCGTGGAAGAAAATTTAGTACCGGCTGGTGTAGTGTATTTGGAAATCACTTGGGAAGATGGTCGTGTTGAATATCGAGAGATGAAGAACCGTATTTTGCTGAGTGGTCGCAAGAATTTTGCGAAAGCATTAGCGAATGATTTTGGTTCATCATTTGAGTATTTCATTACGGGAATTACATTCGGCAGTGGTGGAACGGTAGGTGGCGCTCCCAGGTTTGTTGATGACACTCGTGAAGGGTTATTTGGTCCTACATTAACCACGAAGGGTGTAATTACCAGCATCAATCCTGATTTCCCGACTCAGGTGACATTTACTTCGGTTTTGACATTTGATGATGTTGTTGGATCGATTATTAATGAGATGGCATTAAAGATGAGAAATGGCGATTATTTCAGCATGACTACCTTTGGAGATATTACAAAAACTTCTTCAATGCAAATGACATTCAATTGGAGGGTCTCCATCGTCTAAATAGGAGTCTTGCTATCTATATAATTACATGCCAGCAATAGAAACAGTAGCAGTTCCGAGGTATCAGCCTCTTGATCCGTACCATCACATTGTAGACAATTTGCCAATTGATGGTTTGGTTGAACGTGTCTTTTTAGTAAACAATCAAGTAGATAATAACACAGCCATTCTTTCTGAGTCAATTGGGACGGCAGGAAGTTTGGCTAATCGTTTAAATCAAGCTCTTAATCCAGATGGAACGATAATTACTCAAGCGATTGACAATGCTTTGCATAGTATTGAGGATCACTTGGACAGTAATAATTTCGTCCGAATGACTTTGGATGAGCGAATCAAGCTGAGTTTCATTTCGCCAGGGGCAACAGCGCTACAAATCAATGTTGATGTAATTTCTGGTACAATTCCATTTATTGATGATACGTTGACTTTTGGTGCTTCTGATACGGTAACTTGGAATTATGTTAGTGGTAAGATTATTGCGGAGATTGATTTTCCGACATCAATACGTCACAACCATTATTATAATATAATTCCTGTGACATCGGACAATCAAAATTATACAACAACTGTGTTGAGTACGCCTTATAAAGAGGACAGTCTTCGTGTTCACGTCAATGGTGTGAAGTTGAATAATCTTAATTTGACTTATGTTCCGATTGGAATGCCGAGTGTTATAACGTGGACTCCTTTGTCGTTTAGTGAAGGATCAGCGATTAGCGGAACTGTGATTGGTGGTGATTTCTCTTTGAATGCTCCTATAGCATCGGCTGCAAGAGTGGTTATTGATTTTGACGTTTTGTATACGTAATCACTGTATTATCTCAAGAATAACATTTTTAGGAATCCATGGATTCTCTTTCTGATAAAGATTTAAATATTGCTGTAGTTTGCTCTGATTGTAACATTGGCAGTTTTAAGAACACAGCCAGTTCAATCAAGGGTGATTTCCCCAAAGTTTCTTATTTTGGTGTTGTGCCGAATAATTCTACTGCGTTAGAAATTTCTGACATGAGTCGTTATGGCAGGGTTATTAAGGGCGGGGATACGATTACGTCGTTGATGAGTAAGGGAATATGTGAATCAAAAGATTGGTGTCTTTTGGTGATGTGTGGGTCGTGGGTTAGGTATAATCTGGTGAAAAAATATCGTTATTTTCTGAAGTCCAAGAAAGACATTATTTATCCAGCAGTTGATCGTAAGTATTTATTTTATGAAGCTTCAATTAATGGCATTTTGATTCACAGGGATTCGTTTGAGGACATTGGCAATTTTGAAGATTTTGAGGACTTATCTGAATCAAAATTGAATTGGGCTGTGACTGCAATTGATAAAGGTTATTCTCTTAAATCCATCGTAGGAGCGCGTTTCATATGACACTAAAAGAACAAGTTGATTCCATTTTGAAGTCTAATGTTCCAAACAGACACACAATTTTCCAGTTGAATTATTTTGTTATTGGTAAAGAGCCAACTCATCAAGCCAAGATGAAGCGTTGTGTAGAAGAGTTGAAATCAAGGAAATCTACTATTGAATCTCTTATTATGGAGATTGATGACGTGATGGATCGCAATGAATTGATGAAATTAGAAAACGCTGATGACGAAATCAAGAAAAGAATGTTGAATCGTAGAATTATTCAAAATGAGATATCGATTGAGAAATTAAAAGAGCAAGTTAAGAATACAGAAGAAGAGATGGTATTTTTTGTTGAGGCGTTCAATCAATTGAATGAAGTGGAAGCATTTAGGGATTGGGATGATATTGAGGTTCAGACTGAGTATTGGAATGCAAAAATGTTAGAAGAAGTTAATTATCGTATTATGATGAATATGCCAATTGATTTTGAGATTGTCAAGACGGTACTTTCGCTTCCGTCAGAGACTCCGGTCAAGAAAAAGATTGTTTCTCTTATCGGGAGAAACGTAGATAAGATGTTGTCGGGTAAATAATACTATGGAAAGAGCATCTACATTAGACGTTGGTTATCAGACTGGTGGTCTTTCGAAGTATCCTGTATCTAAGGATGCTAGGTCTGATTTGTATGAAGTTCGCAATAATGCGGAAACTATACTGACTCAAAGTTTGTCATATTCTGCTTTGTTTATTGTTGTTGAGGACACGTCTAAGTTCCCGCCACAGGGGATTATTCGGGTTGGCGAAGAGTTAGTTTATTATGGGACAAAGACTCAGAGTGTGTCTGGCAAGGGGTTATTTCAGAATCTCAAGAGGTCTTTTGCTGGTTCTCGGAAGAATCAATGGCCAATCGGAACTAAAGTCACTAATCCAGTAGCGGCAGAAGTGCATAATGCGGTCAAAGATGCAGTAATTAAGATTGAGAGCAATGTCGGGTTAGAGACAGGTCCAGCGGGAGCGAGCCTGAATGGGATTCTGAAAGGTTTGGAGACGAGATTTTTGTCACCGAAGCCAATTTTTAGGGCGAGTCAGGTTCGTGGTGCGCCGCCATTGATGGTGAGGTTTCAGAACTTTTCTGGCGGCGAACCGATTAGGTATTTGTGGGATTTTGGTGATGGAGAGACTTCCATATCGTTGGCTCCTGTTCACACGTATTTGCAAGAAGGCATTTATACTGTGAAGTTGAATATGATTACGACTTTGGGTGCGCAAGGTATTGCAACCAAGACAGATTATATTACTGTCGCTAATAATTTAGCTGAGGGGTTTTATTACACATCGCCTGTGGTTGGAACTACGTCGACCCAATTTGTGTTTGTAGACCAAACTCCTGGTGATGTTATAAGTCGTTACTGGATTTTTGATGATGGAGCGACGGACAAGCAATTAGACCCAGATATTCATACATCTACTCACACGTACAGTTCTCCGGGTACGTACAATACTGCTTTGATAGTTGTATTTTCTGATGATAGATTAAGACGGTACGTAGCGGAACCTATTGTTGTAAGTTAAAATTATGCCAAGTGTATATCCGATAAATTTTGATAATGATGCAAACCTGTATTTGGTTCATGACGAACTGAGAACAAGATTGGTAGAAGACTACAATCCAGGCGACACAGTTATTTACGTGGACGCCACAAGTGTTTTTGATAGGTTTCCGCCAACTGGGATTATTACATTAACTGAGCAATGTAGTGATATAGGTTTACGAGCAATTTCATTTGAGTATACAACCAAAGGAACAGATTGGTCGTTTAGTGGGCTTACGTTGCTGCCTGGCTTTACTGATGTAGCAAAACCTAAGAGAATTACACACGTTACTCAGAATGTGATGGCAGCACATCACAATCAATTGAAAGATGCCTTGATTGCTATTGAGGAATTTGTTGGTGTTGAGGGTGTAGTGGCTCCAAATGCGTTGGTTGGCACGATGGAAGCGAGAATAAACTTTCTTCGTAACCTTGTTCTCGCTCCCAAAGCATGGTTCTCAGCAACCAAGAAAATTGGTATTGCTCCATTAACGGTAACGTTCAAGGATTTTAGTACAAGACAGCCTACGAAGTGGTCTTGGGATTTTGGTGACGCCAGTACAGATATTATAAATCGTACTGAGACAATTTTGACTGGAGAAACGACTAAGACGTATTATACGCCAGGAATTTATGATGTAACTCTTACGGTAGAGAATGATTTTGGCACAGATACGATTGTTATTCCTGACATGGTAACGGTTCGTTATGAGGCACCTGACGAGGCTGTATTGGATTTCTTGCCAACAACATCACAGGCAGTAATTGGTGGCGTCCTACGATCTAGGTCAAATCAATTGATTAAAATGTTGATTTCTGATGATGGATCGCAGGTAGGCGATTCAATTGCATCATTTACTTGGGATATAACGGATGATTTGCAACATGCACAGTCGGCAAACACCAATGCGCAGTATAGCATTGGTGGAATTTATGATGTTAAGGTCAAGGCTGAGAGTCAACTTGGATCATATCGTATTACGACTTTTGAGGATGTGATTGATATAGTTGAGAAGTTTAATATATGGCATTTTATATTTGATTCTTCTCAGAGTTTATCTGCAACAACCAAAACTTTATATGCTTATGAATTTGGTCTGTTGAGTGAAACGTACAAAGCAGCAAGTGTTTCTTCAGCATTGACGGTAACGAGAGATGCGGGATTTTTGACAGGTGTTCCATTAGAGCCTCAACAATATGCTGAGTTTAGGAAGAATTGTGGGTTTTCACCGAGGTCTTATGTATCGTCTGGAGATAAAGGGGCGGGGCTTTTGTATTGGGCAGAAGGCGCAACAACGCCATCAACACAGCAAAAAATTCGATTTCGTGAATTTAACGGGTTTGACAATACTTGGTCTGTTCCTGTTTTGAGTAACAGTTCTGATAATGTTGATCGTCAATGGAATTGGCTGGCTTTGTCATCACCATCAAATTTGTATTTCTTACTTGGTTCTCCTGGTCCTGGTAGTTTTATTGGGTCGCCTACCAATCAGTCTTTTAAATCTGTTGATTTGACGACTTATGGATTGGATGATATTGTTTTCACGTCATTGAATTATTTGAATGGCGCAAATGAGTTGATGACAAATGTTGGGGCAGGCAGTGGTGGAGATTTTAGTGTTTATAGAGGAACGTGGCAAGATTCTAGTGGATATTTTGTCAGGAACGATGGTACTGGGTTATTCTTTCGTTTGAAGAGTTTTTATCGCACAGAAGGTACTCAATCGGCTCCTATAGGTACAATTAGGAAGTTGACAGATATGCCAGGTGCGACAAAGTTTGAGGGTCAGATGGTGTCATTGTCGCGTGGCGTGTATTTCTTCAACAACACGGGAGAAGCGACAGTATACAGTCCAGCGACGAATACGTGGGCATTGGTAGATCCGGGGTCTAACAGTATAGAATTTGCCAGACTACAGGATTCCACTGTTGCTGGTTACGATAGTGCAGCAAATAGATTGGTGGCAATTTCAGATGGAAGCAGCAAGGCATATTTGTTTTATGATTATAGCACGAGGGCACAGTTAAAATTCAACGAAACAGATTTGACGTTTACCTCTTTGCCCGTTAGACCGAGCGGAGAACAATTTACGGCGGGATTGTATTAAAGTCAGTATTTGTGTAAATACTAACAGAATAACAAGGAGTCATTTTGAGCGTAGGTTTTCCGCCAAATATCGAATATCCCACTGGGATCGATGGTGATAGAACGCTTTACTTGGTGTATAACACCACAGAAAGTGTTCTTGCTGCTAATAATACGGCATTTGCTGAAGAGATATTGATTGCGCCTGTTGATGCTGACGAGCCAGAGATTTGGGGAGAGAATGGGTTCGCCACTATTGAGGGTGAACTTTTGTATTATGATGCTGTAGAGAAAGATATAAATGGCAAGATATTCAAATTAAAACGTTGTTTGCGTAATATCGGAGGACGTGACACACAATCAAATCAAGCTGGAACATGGATTCGTGGCTTTGTAATTGCAGAGCATCATAATCAAATCGTATCTGCGGTTCTTAAAATTGAAGGATTTATTGGTGAGAATTTCACAACCGTTCAAGAAACGCTTGATTGGCGAATAAGAAATTTGTTTGATGAGCCTTTGATTTTTGATGATTTTGCTTGTCCTGACGTAGAATTTGATTTCAATGTTCTGTCGTCTGACCCAAGTACAGGAACTATTGCACAATACTTTGTTAATTTGCAAGGCAATTTCGGATCAGTTCTTGTTCAGTTTGGAGATGGGCAAAGTAGTACGTTGATTTCTGGAACTCACACTTATGCACCAAATGCATTGGTTGATCCAGTTGTAACGGTTACGAATCAAAAATGTCAAATTATTCAGACTCCAATAGCAAGAGAAGAAGTAAATCAACCGCAATCGAATGTCCAGACAGTTCCATTTACTGTGCCAACATTGCGATTCCCAGCGATTCCGCCATTTACGTTTCCTCCGACAATTATTCCGTCTGCGGATATTGTAATTCCACCGATTGTTTTCCCTTGTATTGACCTGAATCCAATATTGGCTATTATTCCGTCTCTGATAGACATAACATTTCCAAGTATTAGTTTTCCAAGTTTTATTGATTTCGGACCAATTAGTATACCGTCAATAATTCTATTTACGCCATTACTTGACATTCCAAGTTTTATAACGTTTATAAATGTTCCGTCATTTGGTCCAATCGGATTTGGTCCAATAAGCTTGCCTAGTTTGATTAGTTTTGGACCATTGAGTATTCCTAGCATTATTATGTTCGGACCAGTGAGTTTTCCAAGCATAGTTACTTTTGGACCATTGAGCATCCCAAGTACAATTAATTTCGGACCTGTAAGTGTCCCTAGTATGGTTACTTTCGGTCCTGCTCCGTCATTCGGACCAATCGGATTCGGTCCTGCTCCATCGTTTGGACCAATCGGATTCGGTCCAGTGAGTATACCTGATACAATTATATTCGGTCCAGTGAGTATACCAATACTTATTAATTTTGGACCTGCGCCATCATTTGCACCAATTAGTTTCGGTCCAGTAAGTATTCCAAGTTTGATTGATTTTGGACCTGCGCCATCATTTGCACCAATTAGTTTCGGTCCAGTAAGTATTCCAAGTTTGATTAATTTTGGTCCAGCACCATCATTTGCACCAATTAGTTTCGGTCCAGTAAGTATTCCAAGTTTGATTAATTTTGGTCCAGCACCATCATTTGCCCCAATTAGTTTCGGTCCAATAAGTGTCCCTAGTACAATTAATTTTGGTCCAGTAAGTGTACCAAGTACAATTAGTTTTGGTCCAGCACCGTCATTTGCAGCAATTAGTTTTGGTCCTGTTCCAACATTTGCAGCAATTAGTTTTGCTCCGACGCCAGTATTTGCAGCAATTAGTTTTGGTCCAGCACCGTCATTCGCGGTAATCAGTTTCGGACCTGTGCCAACGTTTGATCCAATTGAATTTGGTCCTGCACCGTCATTTGCATTGATTGATTTTGGACCAGCGCCTTCATTTGCGCCAATTTCGTTTGGTCCTGTTGATATTCCAAGTTTGATTGAATTTGGTCCTGCACCGTCATTTGCATTGATTGATTTCGGTCCTGCGCCATCATTTGAACTTATTGATTTTGGTCCTACACCGACATTTGAACCAATTGAATTTGGACCTGCACCAACATTTGAACCAATTAGTTTCGGACCCGCACCTTCATTTGCACCAATTTCGTTTGCGACTCCACCAACGATTAGTGTTAATTGGGGAACTCCACCAACAGTAAATTGCTCGTGTTCGGTTACTTGTCCAAGTGCAGTTGCCTTTAATGCGAAACAGGCATCATTTGGGTTGGAAGAGATGCCCGATCCGAGTTTCGACAGTGTGGAATTGCAGTATGATATGGTTGGCTTTCCATCGGAGATCAAGATAGTTGCGCCTGAGATTCCACCAATTACGATAAGTCATACGATTCCGAGTGTGATAAATGTTATTATGCCAGAGTTCAAAGACATTCGTATTATTGGTCCGGAAATTCCACTTCCTAATGAAATACGCATAGTAATGCCTGATCTGAACACTGTAATAAGTGTGATATCATTCAGTATGCCGGAATTCATTGAGTTGAAGCTTGATACTTCAGCCATACCAAAGTCGATATCATTGTCATTCCCAGAAAAGATGCCAGTAATATCATTTGATACATCAGGAATTCCTGAATCTATCAAGGTGGTTGGAATACCTGATACGATTGAAATTCTTCACACAATTCCAAGTGTAATTCGTGTTGAAATGCCAGATAACTTGAAAGTTCCTCTAGTATTTGAAGGACCACCTTTGTCTGGAGAGTTGAAAGTTAATTGGGGCTTTGAAAAGATTCTGGGCGAAGATGCAGAATCTCCTATGTGTTTTCAAATTCTCCCGTGCAAACGTTAATCGAATCAATGATGGATGTAATTCAATCTGATAAGCCGATCATAAAACTTCACAGAAACCAGAATCGTTATTTTTTAACACGATCTGGTATGTGGGTACGTGATTTCACTCGTCCATCCTCTTCTCCACAAGATATCAACAAACTTGTAAAGAGTTCTGATTACAACTTGTTTTATGATAATGAATTAGCAATAACTGCAATGAATTTGGCTGGAATTGAGGCTGAATTAATATATGCGCCTAATGTGGTTATTATTTCGGATGGATTTGATTTTGATAAGAAGCAAGAATTTTTATCAAAGATTCCTAATGATGTTGTAGTGATTGGCACAAATCACAGTTTGGCTAAGTGGAAGCGATTGCGTCGTATGGATTGGTTTTTGGCTAATAATCCATATGAAGAATGTACATCGATGTTGCCAAAACATCCATATTATCCTAAGTGCATTGTATCATCACGTACTAATCCTTATTTTGTTCGTAATTATCGATCTAGGTTAGGTGTAGTGTACAAGTATGCTCCGGTTGAAGACAAGTTTTTTTCATCCAGGCTTGCTGGAAGACCGTCATTTGTTGTGGATGATTATCGAAATCCTATTTGCGCAGCGATTGCGATTGCGTACAAGTGGGGTGTTCAGAGATTGATGTTGTTGTGTTGTGATGATGCTTTTGAAGGGGAACGTGCAGGCGCAGATAAATTACCTAATGGACTATGGATGTATCCGCAACATAAAATTTCTCATTCTTTGATTGAGGGTATGTTGTTTTGGCTGATGGCACAAAAGTATAACAAAGTTATGATTGCCAATCACTCTTCGGGACCAGATTACAGAGGAGTTCCCTACATACAGGATGAAAGGGTAGCCAACTATTTTGGCTGACAGGGAAGGGATATGGAAGATTTTTTCGCAGATTTACATGATGAGGAACCAGAAGGTGAAGAACCGTCGTTTTCTTTGCATGAGTTTAGAAAGTGGCTTTCTAAACAAAAACGAGACAAGCGTAACGATAAGCCTAGTGAATCTATACAACAAGACAAAAAAGAAGATTTGAAGGCTAAGTTCAAGGAACGAATCAAGGATAAAATGAATAAACGTAAAGAAGATAAAGATTAATCGTTTGGTTCGTTTTTTAGAAATCTCATTATTTCCTCAAGGACGATTTGTTTATACACATCGTTTTCTCCCAACGAGTCGAAGAATTGTTTAATTGTATCGATTCCAAGAATGATTTTTTCCTTTTCGGTGAGACAATCTGGATTTTTGTTTAGCATGGAATTATTTAGGTTGTGTTGGATAAATAATGTATATTCAAGGAGGGTACATGGCGACTATTACATTTCAGGTTAATTTATCTACGGTAAATGAGTTTTCGGATAAACCACCATACAATCAGACTGATGGTGCAAATTTCAAACTAACACGTTTGACGTGGTTCCCTGATATTCTTAGGAATAATCGTGAATTGAAGCATGGATCACAGTTCACTCTTGATGGATTGAATGGCTTGTATCTGAAGAATAATTTTACAAGTGGCGCATTCAAGTTTCTTGATATTGTGTCTGAAGTACCGTAATTGGAGATGTTGTGGCGACTTTTCGTAAACTTTGTGAATTAGCAAATCAGCCTGGAAGAGATTTTTGGGATCATAAAAAGTCCGATAAATCTCATTTAGATGATCAAAGTATGTCTGTTATTCATCGTGGTCTGGAAATCCGTCCAGATCGCACAGAAGGAAATACGTTTTGGGATGATTTTGTTTCTGTGTTAGGAAACAATAGTGAAGGTGCATCAAAGCTTTTAGGCGTTAGCACTGATATAATCGCGGGTTGGTCATCCCGAATCAAAGAAGGATTGGCGAAAACTCGTGAAGACAACGAAGGTGAAAAAAAGCCAATGGTCAAAACTGGGGCAGATTAAAGTTTAAAGCCATGTAGGACAGTTGCATTTTGTACCACAAGTCAACTACAAGCAATTCGTTAGAAGTTTCTGCGTATTTGAAACGAGCAAAGAATGGTGGGGCAGTCATGTGACTGCCCTTTTTGTATTTTCCGCACTCATCACCGACTTTTACGAAGGTGGCGTAGTCATTTGTTTTACATTCAGCACACAATCCAGTAACGATTTGTGGCGAGTCATCGTCACCGTACAGCAAGGTCACTGATCCATCGGGGCTTTGGCAGGATGTTTTTTCTGGTCGGAAATCTCGAACGGCTAAAACATCATCATCGACAATGAGAAGTGGGCGATTTTTGATGGAATATACTTTTTTGACGTTTGCGCGTGTCGCCCACCCAAAACAGTAATTTATTTTGGGCGTATCGTTGGTTTTTTTGAGAAGAAGGACTATGTCGGCATCGGGAATCATTTTATGGATACTGTACCAACACGCAAATGCCATCCAATTTCGTTCATCTTCATATTTAGATGCGATGGCGATTGTTAGTCCATTTCCGGTTTCCGATATTGACATAAAACGTCCTCTCGCTATATTACAGAGCGATATGTCTCAAAAAGGAGAACTTATTTTGATTAATTCACTTAATGGATCAGTTCACTCTCAGGGAGTAAAAATTGATCACAATTCTTGGTTGGACATGGGTTCAAAAGGCTGGCAGGATACTTCAGATGCACAAAAAGCAGCAGCATATCAAGCTGCCAAGGTTTGTGGCTGGACTGATGACGGGTTGAAGGCAATAATGATTAGCGAGTTTGGTCCAAGGATTGATGATTTCATGGCTGAACTCACTTTAGAAGCTCTGCGTGAATTTTCAGTAACGCACCCGATTGAAGTAGAGCAGGTTTACGTAGTAAAGAAGGAAACTCCTTCTTTCAAAGTTCAAGGTTCCGACGCAACGTTCAAACTTCCGGAATAATGGAGGCAGCATGCCTGCTAAAAGGAAATTGATTGGTCTGACAGGTCCGAGTTCATTTACTCAAGAGTGCATGGATGCAATTGAGGAGTTTTTTGACGCAAACTTCGTCTTGCTATATCACGGTCGCGATGCGAATGTGAATCATTGGCTTGGTGAAGTGGATGGAGTCATATTGGCGGGTGGGATTGATATTCACCCAACAGTGTATGGCGAAAGCGTTTGGTCGAACCATAATTTGAGCAAGTTCGACATTCGTCGGGACGGTCGCGAGTTAAACATTATTGACTATTGCATCGGCAAGGGGAAACCCATGCTTGGCATATGCAGAGGTCATCAGTTACTTGGAATTCGTCACGGCATGGGTTTCGTGATGGACATTTCTACGTCTGCGATTTGCCATCAACCTCAACGGCAGCAAATTCAGCATACGACCAAAGAGCCGATGCACTCGATCAAAATCATCAATCCAAGCATCGTCTACGGAACTTATGGTATGCCGCAAGAACCACCTGAGAGAAAGGTGATGCGGGATGTTTTGTCTGAGAAAACTCGTGATCGCATTTGGGTCAACAGTTTTCACCATCAGGCAGTTGCATTCAATCCAAAAGTCAAGTATGCAGAAGAAGGAATTGACATTCTTGGGCTTGCCAGAGTTGATCTTACGTGTTGTAAGGAAATTGTGGAATTGATGCAGGGCAAGCGTTGGTTGTCGTGCCAGTGGCATCCAGAATATGACTGGAAGGATAACACGGCATCAAGAGTAATTTTGGAACGGTTCAAGACTTTGTTGAACGAAGGATGAATCAAAGTTAAACTTTAAACTGTTCCAACCTGGAGACAAAAATGTCTGGATTCCAACGAATCATGGAAATTGAACAGATTTTCAACGGAAAGAAAATCTTGGTCAAAAGAGATGGGTCAATTACCGTTGAATCTATCGACGGTTCGCCTACACCGCCATTGTCTGAACTTGCTCTTCCTGCGGAATTTTGGAAGAATTTGTCTTCCATGATTGCAAACATGAATGAACAAACTGACAAATACGTGGAGCATGTCAGGAATCTTAACGAAGTGATAATCAAATTTGACAAGAAGATCAAAGATTTGGAAGAGGTTCAGAAGCGGTATGTTCCGATTGGAGGTTCTATGAAAAAGAATCTCTTGTTGGCTGGAATGACAATGGGTAAAAGAATAGCAAATGGAGAAAAAAATAAGTGTATTTATTAAGTCCTTATGATGACGCGCTGCGGTCTATTTTGAAAAATGGGCAACAAAGAAAGAATCGGACGGGGATCGATACTCTCAGCGTCTTTTCAATAAAATCGGTTTATGAAATAGATCGATTTTTCCCCTTAGTGACAAAAAGAAAACTATATCCAAAAGCAGTCTTTGCTGAATTGCTTTGGATGTTATCCGGATCAACAAATAACGAAGATTTAGTTAAACTTGGTGCTAATTTTTGGACACCTTGGGTTGATCCAAGTAATAAAGATAATCAAGAATTCTATGCAAGAACTGGCTACCCGCCAAATTATTTAGGTCCAGTTTACGGCTGGCAGATGAGACACTTCGGGGCTAGCTATAGCGACTGGATACTTGCTTTAAAACGTCAAGATCATAACTTTGAAGCATACATTGATGCCGATAAAGAAATTTTGAGTAAAGGTGTAGATCAAATCAGTTGGTTGGTAAATGAAATTAAAACCAATCCAAGATCAAGACGTTTGATTGTTTCATTGTGGAATCCAATTGATCTTGGCAATATGAGATTGCCTCCATGTCACTATTGTTTTCACATTGATATTGATGATGAAGGCAGGATGAGTATTTTGTTAAATCAGAGAAGTTCTGATTTTCCGGTAGGCGTTCCAGCAAATATTCAGTTTTACAGTGCTTTGTGTTACATGCTTGCGCAACAAACTGGATATACTCCATATCGGTTCATTCATCACACTGAAGATTCTCACATTTATGTTAATCAGATTGAACAGGTAGAAGAGTATTTGTCTAAGTCAGAAACGGATTCTCCGACGTTAAAGATTAAACAGGCTAAAGACATTTTTTCATATGATATGGATTGTTTTGAGTTGAGTGGTTATAATCCACATCCTCCAATTAAAGTCCCTATCGCCGTTTAGAGTCTAAAATGGTTTCAATTATAGTCGCATGTGATCCCAATAGAATTATTGGCGCAAAAGGCAAGTTGCCCTGGCGAATGCCTGAAGACCTCCGCATCTTCAAGCAAAAGACTATGGGCTGTTCAGTAATTATGGGTAAAAACACGTGGAATAGCATACCCGATAAAAATAAGCCTTTGGAGGGACGTGCCAACATTGTCTTGTCAAAGACTTTGTGGTTCCCTGTAAGAACCAAAGATTATGGTCCGTTCTTCATGAGTGATATGGTGGGCGCTATATCATCCATTCGTACTGATGATAGATTTGAACAATTCCGCGACAAAGACATTTACATTATTGGCGGTGAAAATATTTATAAATCCGCTCTTGAACTTGATGTAGTTGATCAGATAATCATGTCTAAGATTGTTAATGAATATGAGGGCGATGTTTATTTCCCTAAACTTGATTCTGATTGGGTAGTCACTGACACAGAATTCAAAACAGGCTTTGATTTAGTTACACTGAAAAAAGTGAGATAATGATGTCTGATTTGGCTGATGAACCTGTTGAAGATGTTGAAGTAGTCAAACAACACACCCCAGTCCAATCAAAAATTGGAACAAAAGAGTTCAATGAAGTTCTTATTAAAGAATTCTCGGATGGGAAGATTTGGCGCAGCAGTAAGGCAATTGCCGATAAAATGAACGTCGATGTTGTAGAACTCGATACATTTTTACGTTCTCAAGCAATTTTATGTTGTCGTCCATCAACCACTGAAGGGTTGATGTTGTATGCGTTGCTCAAACGTCTTGAGCAACAACAGCCAAAAGAAACGAAAGACCCAAAAGTAGAAGCGGCAGTAAGACCAGTTGTTTCTGAAGAAGATCGATATGCAATTGCAACGCTTCATTCGGCATACGTTCTTTTAGAATCAGCGATGCAGAAATATGCGTTAAAGATTCATGAACGTAATCCAGAAGCGTTTACTAATTTAGTACAAGGAAAGGACAAGGTTGAAGCTGGTATCGTGCTTTTAGCAACAAAGCTAAAAGCGGATTTTAGTAAATTGCCGAAAGTGTGAAAATATGCCTAATTATAATTTTGTGTGTAAAAAGTGTAATGTGATGTTTGAGAGTCTTTGCAGTTTTGCAGAGTATGATAAGGGATTTCCGAGTGTAAGATGCCCAACGTGTAATGGAAAAAAGTTAACAAAGAACGTATTGACTGGAGATGTTCCTGGGCTTATATTTGAAAATCCAAGAGAGAGCAGTAAGTGGAATAACTGGTCTTACAGACAAGGTAAGACTTGGGAAGAAGCAAAGGTTCAACGAGCCGCAGCAGAGAAAGCAAATAAAGGTTCATTGCCTTACAAGCCAATTGACGACACGAATAATGGAAGACGAATGAATTTTATTGACTAAAAAAACTCGTATTGCAAAAGTGCTTCAAAGACGTAATAATAGACCAATCAATAAATGACGCATGATAGATGACGCATGATAAAGTTTATAAAAAATGAGATGGTTGAGTCCGATGACAATATTATCTCATTCATTTCTTATATGATCCTAATTAAATGGCTTGATTGACTTGTTTCATTGGAAATAAGTCAAAATCATACTTGACCTGAGTGGGTTGAGTGGGTGGATTCTCTACTCTGTTTTTGGGAGATTGGCAAAGATGGCTACAGCAACCGCAGAACGATCTGGATGGTTCAACGACTTGGCTCCGAAGTTCAATCGGAATCAGTTCAAGAAGTTGACGGAAACCCTGTCGTTCCCAGAGTATTTGGAACGGGTCAAGGAGCGTCCGCAACTCGCTTTCTCGGCCTATCAGCGTCTCTATAACCTCATTGTCGCTCCAGGTATGACGACACATGAGCGTTATCGAAGAACCGTGACACACTACAAGTTCTTCGATGACGATCAGATTCCGATTTGTGGGTTGGAAGATACCCTCGAACAACTCGTCAAGCACATCAAGGGTGCCGCTGACTGGTACGGTACGGAAAAGCGTATCCTTTTGCTGCACGGTCCAGTCGGTAGCAGCAAGTCCACGATTTGTCGTCGCATGAAGCGCGGCATGGAAGCGTATTCGCACACTGACGAAGGTGCGATTTACACTTACGATTGGGTCAACATCGGGGACTTCGACATCAAGCCAGAGTCGGCTTGCCCGATGAACGATGATCCGATGAAGTTGATTCCGGTCGAGATGCGCGAGTCGGTTCTGCAATACTTGAACGGGAAGTTGGATCAGGATGCCGTTGAGTCTCAACGCCACCTCATTCACCCGATTCGCTTGACAGGCGAATTGAACCCACATTGCAAATACTTCATGGGTGCATTGCTCAAGAAGTACGACGGCGATTGGGCGAAGGTTGTGGAAAAGCACATCCGAGTGAAGCGGATTCTGCTGTCAGAAAGTGACCGCATCGGCATCGGAACATTCCAGCCAAAAGACCCGAAGAATCAGGACGCAACTGAACTGACGGGTGATATCAACTACATGAAGCTGGGTCACTACGGTGTGGACAGCGACCCTCGCGCCTTCTCGTTTGACGGCGAGTTTGAAGTTTCCAACCGTGGCATGTTGGAAATGATCGAGATTCTGAAGCTCGAAAAAGAATTCCTGTACGACATGCTCGGCGTGTGTCAGGAACGGCAGTTCAAGCCGAAGAAGTTCCCTCAGATCGATGTGGACTTGGTTCTCATCGGGCACACGAACAATCCGGAGTTTGAGAAGCTGAAGGCTGATCAAACGATGGAAGCCCTTCGTGACCGAACGGTTCGTGTGGATGTTCCATACCTGTTGGAATGGAAGCAAGAACAACGAGTTCTTGAACACGATTACGGCAAGCACAAGGTTCGGCAGCACGTCGCTCCGCACACCATTGAGATCGCGGCTCTCTGGTCTATCCTGACTCGGCTCACGCCAGACAAGGATAACAAGATCAGTCTGGTCGAGAAGGCAAAGTTGTACGATGGTCGTTCCCTTCCGGGTTGGACCGAAGACTCCGTGAAGGAGTTGCGGGACAAGTACAGCAACGAAGGCATGTATCGCGGTGTGTCGGCACGATTCGTGCAGAACGCCATCAGCAACGCGCTGGTTAGCAATCCTGGCTACATCAATCCGTTCATGGTGATGAACGAGTTGAAGGCGAAGTTGCGATTGCTGATGATCAACGATGAGAACGACCGCACCTTCTACGACTCGTGCATCGAGTTGGCGAAGAAGGAACTGGACGAAATCCTCAAGAACGAGGTCCAACGAGCGTTGGTCGCTGACAACAGCGCAATCGAACGGCTGTTCACCAACTACATTGACAATGTGGTTGCCCATGTCGAGAAGACGAAGGTTCGTAATCCGTACACTGGTGCGGAAGTTGAACCCGACGAACGCCTGATGCGTTCCATTGAAGAGAAGGCGGATATTCCGGAGCAGATGGCAGACGATTTCCGTCGCCAGATCGCGCAGTTCATCGGCACCATGCACTTCCGCAAGAAGGAAGTTCGTTGGGACAGCAACCCGAAGCTGGCGAAGGCTCTGGAAAAGAAGTTGTTTGAGGATACGAAGGACAGCATCAAGTTGTCCGCTCTGTCCAACGCTGCTGGCGTGATCGACAAGGACTTGGCAGAGAAGATCGACGCCATCAAGACCCGAATGATCAAGAACTTCGGGTACAACGAAGAGTCTGCGACCGATGTTCTGAACTATGTCGCAAGCATCTTCGCTCGCGGCGAACTCGCTTCTGACGACTAATCGTGTCTCCTGTGGGGGATAACAATGTTATCCCCCACTTCTTTATTGATAAAGTTTATATCTAAAGTTTATCATCTAAAACGTATAGACAAATTATTAGCAATTCTGTACACTAATGTGGTGTAGTTCAGGGAAAATTCCCAAAACGGGAGGTGTATAATGGCTCAACGCATCATTGAAGACCATCAGGAATTCCGCAATATTATTAGCGGAAAACTTCGAGAAGAACTTCAGAAACACATCAAGAACGGGTCAATCTTCCGTCAACGAGGGAAGAACGGCAAAATCAGCGTCACAATACCAAGAATTGATCTTCCCCACATTGTCTTCGGAAAGCCGAACGATGGTGTTGGGCGAGGTCCAGGTAAAAAGGGCGACGTGATTGGCAAAGACCCAGAAAAGGGCAAGAAAGGTCAACCCGGAACGGACCCAGGCGACGGAATCACGGTGCAAGTGGATTTGGAAGAAGTTCTCAAGTTGCTCAAAGAAGAATTGCAACTTCCGGACATGAAGCCGAAACCAAACCAGACCTACGAAGACACCAAGATCGTGTACAACGGGATCAGCAAACTTGGTCCCAATTCGTTGCTCCACAAGGGGCGAACGATGAAGCAGTGCATGAAGCGTCTGTCTGCTCTCGGGAAATTGGACAAGAAGGTTTTGTTGCCTGGGTTTACGACTCCGGTTCCAATTCTCAGTCCAATCAACGATGACAAGAGATACCGCCAGTACAACGAAATTCGCATTCCGACAAGTAACGCTGTGATCTTTTTCATGCGTGACGGGTCAGGATCGATGGATCAGTACAAGTGCGATATCGTGTCGGATATTTCGTGGTGGTTGGATTTGTACATCACGAAGTATTACAAGAAGACAGAACGAGTTCACATTTGGCACGACACAGAAGCCAAGGAAGTGTCCGCAAAGCACTTCTATGAACTCAGATATGGTGGTGGGACGTTTTGTACATCAGCACTAAAACTGATGAACAAGATTATCAAGAATCGATATAACCCGATCAAGTGGAACATTTACGGGTTTTACTTCGGAGACGGTGAGTCATTCGGAACGGACAATCAAGAGTTCACCAAGATGCTGAGAACTCATCTTGGTCCGAACACTGTGAATATGTTCGGACAGGTGGAAATTCTCCACTATTCCGGATTTGGTGAAAGTTTGAAGGGTTACATCGATAAGCGACAACAAAAGGGTGAACTCCCGCATGTTCGCAATGCGAGCATTGATCGCCCAGAAAACTCATCTTGGCATGAAGTTTTCTCGGATGAAACGAAGAGAGATGAAGAAATCAAACGGGTCATCAAGTTGATGTTGGGCAAAGACGCCAAAGCACAACAGGATGCAAAAAAGTCGGATGTCAAGATTGAAGAAGTTGTTTAAACTTTAGCAGAGCATTTTGCTCTGCTTCCTTTTGACCCAAATAAACCTCTCTACGGAGATAACAATGTCGCAGTTGATGCAATCCCCAACTCTGTTGATGGGCGATAATACGATTCCTGGGGTAAAGATACCGAAAGAAATTCTCGTCAAGATTCCAGGCATACTTCAAGCGTGCCGCGATTTTGGGTTGGATTTTTACGATACAATCGTGGAATTTCTGACCTATGACGAGATCAGTGAAGTGGCGGCGTATGGTGGTTTCCCTGTCCGATACCCACACTGGCAGTTCGGAGAGCAGTACGAAGACCTGTCTAAAGGTTATCAACACGGGATGCACCGCATATACGAAATGGTGATTAACACCAGCCCGTGCTACATCTACTGTTTGGACAGTAACACGGTTGTTGACCATGTGACCGTTATCGCACACGCGACCGGACACAATGACTTCTTCAAGAACAACGTGTTCTTCGGGCAAACCAGTCAGAACATGATGAATGAACTGGCGAATCATGGAAGCCGAATCCGAAGATACATGAGCGAGTGGGGCAAAGAGCCAGTTGGCAGGTTCATCGACAAGATTCTGTGTGTGGATACACTGATCGATCCAGCGGCAGCATGGACTAAGCGATCAGTGAGTGAGCCAGTGTATCGGACAAAACGTGAATATCACCACCCTCGCAGACTGCGGGTGGATCACGACTACATGGAAGATTGGATCAACACACCAGAGTGGTTGAAGACGGAACGCGAACGTATCCAAGAAGAAGATGTTCGCCGTCAAATCGGAATTTTTGAGAATCCGACGAAGGACATTTTGGGGTTCATGAAGGATCATGCGCCACTCAATTCGTGGCAAAGTGACGTCATCTCCATGTTGTATGAGGAGGCGATGTATTTCGCCCCTCAACGGCAGACGAAGATGATCAACGAAGGATGGGCAAGCTACGTCGATAGTCAGATCATGGCAAGATTCGGTTTCGCGGAAGGAGCTGGAATCTTCGACTACGCTCATCACAAGGCAGGTGTTCTTGGTGGCAAGCGAAGTATGAATCCTTACAAGATGGGTTACATGCTATTCCTCTGGATTGAGGAATGCTACAACAAGGGCAAGTTTGGTCGAGAATACGATGACTGCACGGATGCACGAGAACGTCAGTTGTGGGACAAGAAACTTGGTCTTGGTCACGAAAAAGTGTTTGAAGTGAGGCAGTTTGGCAACGATGTGACGATGCTTGCAGAATACTTTGATCAAGAGTTCTGCGACAAGTACGAGTTCTTCATTTGGGAGAAATTCCCTGACGGAACGTACAAGATCATGGATCGGGATGCGAATCGCATCAAGCAAAGTTTGTTGAAGAGCAAACTGAATGGCGGGTTGCCAGAAATCAAACTGGTTGACCCTAACCACAAGGGTAAGCGTATCTTCCTCATGGAACACACATGGGACCAACGGCTGCTTCACCCACAGCAGACGAAGGACAGTCTGAGGGCACTCAGCGCAATCTGGAAGGGACCAACGGCTGTGTTGAGTAAGGACAAAGACTCGCGAGAAATAATTTATTATTGCGAGGACGATAAAGTCGAAATCATAACGCCAGGAAAAGTTTGATTTCACTATACTATGAGCAGAGCAATTGCTCTGCTCATAGTAAATTACTATTTAAAGGGAAAGAAAGTTAATGTTTAAATTCTTATTGGGTTTTGCGGTTGTTATTGGGTTTGCTGGAACGGGGTTTGCTCAGAATAAATTCAAAGATGACGCAGACAAGGCAGCATATCTACAAGATATCAGTGTAACAATTCATGCAGGAGGCGCACAAGGATCAGGTGTCATCAAGACCGTTAAAGATACTAACTATGTATGGACGTGTGGACACGTAGTACAGCATTTGCGTAGCACTAGAACAGTAATTGATTCAAAGAGCGGATCAACCAAAACCATTGTTGAATTCGCTGACGCAAAGATTGTCAAGGAATTGATTGAAGATGGAAGAGCGGTTGGAAAGTTGGAAATGGATGCTGAAGTTCTTAGGTATAGTGACGCAGAGAATGGTGAAGACTTGTCATTACTTCGTGTTCGCAAGAAGAATTTCATCAAGACCAGTGTGAATTTCTATCTGGATTCCAAGATTCCACCAGTAGGTTCCAAATTGCTACACGTTGGCAGTTTGTTGGGTCAAATGGGTAGCAATAGTTTGACCAGTGGGGTTATGTCTCAGCACGGTCGTGTATATGCAACGAAAGTTTACGACCAAAGCACTTGCGCAGCATTTCCAGGTAGTAGTGGTGGTGGTGTTTACTTGGAAAGTGATGCAAAGTATGTAGGAATGATTGTTCGTGGCGCAGGAGAAACGTTCAATCTAATGGTTCCAGTTCGCCGTATGGAACTGTGGGCAAAACACGTCAAGATTGGGTTTACAATGGATGATAGTGCAGTTCCAACTGAGGAAGAACTTCGCAAATCTCCAATTGAAGATTCTGGAGTTGTATTTCATGCTGATCCTGCCAAAATTGCACCTCCTCACGCAAGAGAGAAGGAATTTCCATTCCTTATTTATCTAAAGGATACGCAGATTCCGCTAATTAAGTAATTTTGAAACTCCAGGCAATGCCTGGAGTTTTTTCTGAAAATTGACTAAATAATATTCTTACTTGGGAGACTCATTTGAAAACCAAACGTAAATCTAAAAAGATCAAGTCTAAAAAACCTAAATCTAGGATTATCAAGACACAACCTAGCAAGGTAGTCAAAGCACCATCGTTTGTTATCAATCCTGAGCCAAAAGAACGTCCTGTGTCAAAAGAACAAATAAATAAAGTTGAACCTCTTAAATTTGTTATTGATTCCAAGTCAAAAGTAGGATTGACAAAAGTAAAATCAGAGATTGAACAACAAGAGAAGTTACAATCGCTTGCTGAACTTACACCACAAGATAAGCTGCAAATGTTTGTTGATTTGGCGTGTTATCGTCCGGTGGATGATTTGGGTTTTGTGTATATTGATGTAAGCAACGCAGAAAATCAGGCGAGGGCAGAAAAGTGGTTTAATGACAATCTCACGTTCTTGGGAAAGAGGGATGCTGAAGAACTTAGGCGCATTTGGAATTGCGCAATCGAAGACGGAGGTTGGACAAGAATGCTCTTCAACGCCATTATCTTGCTCAAAGATAAATACGCCTGTTAATTGTGTAGTTACTCGTCCACCAACAAACGATCCAATGTTAGTCGCTGACACATTGGATCGTGTTCCGTTGCTTCCTGATGGCAACGTGTGGGTTTTAATGAGAGATGGACGAGATGTTGGCGGGTCAATGAGTCTTTTGCCTGAAGTGTTGATTGGAATGATGTTGGATCGCAGTTGGAAACTTGCAGATAAAGTTTATAGACGGTCACTTCCAGAACACACCAAATTCAAATCTGTAAAAACCAATAGAAGGTATTTTGGTTGTATTGGGTACTGGTTAAGATTTACACGTCTTCCGCCAGAATTAGCTTGGTGTGATGAAGAAAAATTCAGTATGTCAGAACCGATTTGGGATCGGACTGATGTAGAGGATTCTTCTTGGTATACAATGCCAATTTTATTGACGTGTCCAGAGGGCGGAACGGTTGTTGATCCGTTTAAAACAACGAAATTCGTTGAAGAGGCAGCATCGAAATTAGGTAGAAAATTTGTCTTGATTTAGTGTTAAAACAGGAGTACGATATGAAAGATATTAATAAGCTTCGTGAAAAGATGAAAGCCTTGTCGAATCAAGGCACAGATTATATAAAGCACATTGGCAAGTATGTTGAATTGGCAAATGTTTTGCCTCAAGAAAATAAGGATATTAAAGATATGCCAATTGATAACAAGAAAAAAGATTAACATTATTTATGAATTATATTGAAGACGAACGTGGATTTGAACATTTACATTTGCACACTGATATGAGCCTTCTTGATGGTTTTGGAACGACAGTAGAGTATTCAGAACGCGCTCCCAAGATCAATCAGCAATTTTTGTGTGTTACCGATCATGGTATGATGGCTGCAATCCCACAGCAAATTAGAGCCTGTGAAAAAAATAAAATTACTCCAATTTTCGGGTGTGAACTTTACCTTCAGGATAAACATCCATCAAAAGATGACTTTGCTCAAATGACGAGCAAAGAAAAGGGCGAAATAAGAAAGTCTTATCATCTTCTTGCAATTGCTTATACGAATCAAGGATATAGCAATCTTGTCAAGTTATCATCATGGGCATGGATGAATGGATTCTATTATAAGCCTCGTGTAACGCATGAACAATTGCGTAAACACAAAGAAGGAATTATCTTTACGTCTTGTTGTTATAATGGCGAGGTAGGTCAAGCGTTTGATAAAGGTGGAGAAGATGCTGCTTACGCAATGATTGAAAAGTATCGTGATCAATTCGGAGAAAACTTCTATCTTGAATTGATGATGTTGGATTACAACAAGCAGAAACCTTTTGATGCTTTTTTGATCAAGGCACATGACAAGTACAAAATTCCACTCATACTAACTCAAGACACTCATTATTGTGAAAAGGAAGACAGTAAATTTCAAAGATATATGTTGATGATTCAGAAGGATTCATCAATTAAAGAGATTGAAAATAAGTTATCTGCTGATGATAAAGCCGACATTTTTGAGTTACAAGACACCAACTTGTGGATGAAAAGCGAACGAGAATTGAATGAGAAATGGCTGGCGATGTACCAAGATGTCATTCCTTATGATTTGTATGTACAAGCAAAGATGAATACGGTAGCGATTTGTCAAAAGGCTAAAAATGTTCAAATCGACAGAAGTATGAAGTTACCAGAACTTCCTGATGCAAATGATCGTTTCAAAGAGGCTGTAATAGAAGGCGCAAAAAGTCGTGGTATTACTAACAATAGGAAATACAAGGACAGAATTAAAGAAGAATATGATTTGATTTGTCGTAAAGGATTTGCAAGTTATTTCCTGATTCAAAAACAGATGACCGATGAAGCACGTAGAATCTGTCCAAGTCTTCTAGGATGGGGAGATGGCAGTGAAGCCGTTGGACCAGGAAGAGGTTCGGTTTGCGGATCATTAGCATGTTATTGTTTGGGAATTACAGATGTTGACCCAATCAGACACAAATTGTTGTTTAGTCGATTTTTGAGTGAAAGTCGTGGTGGTCGTTCTTACAGGTTAAAGTTTAGCGGAAAACCAATTACTAGAGCGGAGACATTAGTTGAAAACATATTGGCAGAATGTGATGAAGAAAACATCTGAAGAACAACTTGATATAATAATCGAAGTTGCTCGTAATAAATTCAATGATGAAATTAATAATCTTGCTAAAGCGAAGCGAGATTATGAAGCAGCGGAAGCAATGTATAAAATGACACAGAAGTTGAAAACTAACACTAAAAAAAGGGAAAATAATGTTTAATGGAATCTATCGTTGTAAATGGCTTGGTGACGGGGCGAAATCATTAAGGCGAGATTGCTGACAGACTAGAAGCAGAGATTGTTTATCTGAGAGAAATGGAAGCTGCTGGTCTGAAAATGTCTGAAGAAATGAATGATGATTATGCATTCTTTACCAGTCTTCGGAGCCGAAAGCCCCTACATCGTAGATGCTGGCAGGCAAAGCGACCGAGCGGAGCGAGGGAGACTGCTTGCCAGCCCTTTAGGGTAGGGGATGAAGGCGATGCACTAAAAATTAACTCATTCTTGAAGCAAAATCAAGCAAGGTTAAAACAGGACAAACGCACCGTCCCCTGAAATTCGGATAAAAATCAGATGTCCTTGCTCAAAAATGTCGGGACAGGACTATATAAGTGTATGGATAAGGAAAATGTAACAAAAGACGTAGTAGTACGAGTGCAACCAACACTCTTCGTACAGTTCCAAGCAAAGTGCAAAAACAACTACAAGACAATCTCCGAAGTTGTCCGTGAGTTGATGGTCAAATACATCAAGGAAGACAAGTGAAATACCTGTATTCCTACAAACTGAGGTTGTCACCAACCACCACACAAGAAGTATTGCTCGCCAAACACTTCGGTTGCAACAGGTTCGTGTTCAACCACTTCCTCGATAAAAGGATACAAGAATACAAAACCAACAACAAATCACTCAAGCGAAGCGACAACGAAAAAGAACTACCAACACTCAAGCAAGCGTATCCGTGGTTGAAGGAAGTTGGAAGCCAAAGCCTTCAATACGCAGTCGAGTGCTTGCAACGTGCATACGATAACTTCTTCCGCAAGGTGAAGCAAAAGATCAAAGGCAAGAAAGGTTTCCCACGGTTCAAGAAACGACATGCTAAACAATCATTCCGTGTCAAACAAAACATCTACATCATCGACGGCAAGTTAGTGATGCCGAAGTTTTTGGAAGGCATTCCTGTTATTGAACATCGCAAAGTGGAAGGTGAAATACAGTTTGCCACGATCAGTAAGAATAAGGCAGGACAATATCATGTGTCAATCACCACCGAGCGTGATGTTCAACCGTTGCCAGAACGAGCAGAGATTGTGGCTTACGACCTGAACGTGCATGGGATGGTGGACAGCAATGGTAACACTGAAGTCAATCCTCGTCCTGCGAAGCAGTTTGCGGCACGGTTGAAGTTGTTGCATCAGGAAGTATCGAGAAGTGAGAAAGGTGGTAATGGGAGGACGAAGGCGAAGCGTAATTTAGCGAAGTTGTACTTGAAGGCACACAACAAGCGTGAAGATCATTTGCACAAGTTGAGTCGTCGCATCATTAACGAAAATCAAGTTATTGTTGTCGAAGACCTAGGCGTGAGTGACATGCTTGCGAAGACCAAGCCTGACGATAGGGATGAGCCACGATGGAAAGAGCGAAAACGTCATAAGGACATTACCGATTGTGGTTTCTACTCGTTTGTGCAGAAGTTAATGTACAAAGCAGTTTGGTATGGTCGTGAGTTGGTGAAAGTTAGTCGCTGGTTTCCGTCATCTCAGTTGTGTAACAAGTGTGGTTGGCGTAATCGTGAGTTAAAGCCAACTGAGCGAGAGTGGTGTTGTTGGAACTGTTGGGAGAACAACCAGCGAGATCATAATGCTGCTTGTAACATATTGGACGAAGGATTGAGAATTAGAACTCTCGGAACGAGAGGGATAGCCGCTTGCCCTGATGTAAGACCCGCTATGAGTGGGCTATTGGTTGAAGCGGAAGCCCCGCCCCTTTAGGGGCGTGGGTAGTTCACAACAGACGATCCAGTTCTGGCTGAAAAATATAGCATGCATGAAGATGACGAGTTTGATAACGAAGAAGATTTTGATGAAACTGATGAAGAATTGGAGTTGCCTTCAGAAAAGTGATTTTGTATACTGAGTGAAGGGTTTTTACTCTAATGGTACACAAACATGACAATGTTAGTTTTGCCAGCAGTATCGGATATGCACCTTCACCTGCGACAAGGTGACATGGCAAAGGCTGTTGCAAGATTTACGGCAGAAAGATGTCATCGTGTCTTGGTAATGCCAAACACAGAGCCACCAATCACCACAGCAGCAGAGGCAGCAGTCTACAAAGAGTTTTTGCAAAAACTGATGCCAAGTGTTGATATTCTCACAACTATAAAGTTTATGCCGAGTACCACACCAGCGATTATCCGAGAAGCGGCTAAATCTGGTGTGACGGCAGTTAAACTTTATCCTTCAGGAGTCACAACCAACAGTCATGATGGAATTACAGAAGAAACTCTGAGAAAACCATCTGGAAATTTCCTTGATTGCATTGAGATGATTCGGATTTCTGGAATGACGCTTTGTATGCACGGAGAAATGCCAGGATCAGAGACTAAAGACCGAGAAGAACACTTCCTTGAGTTTGTGGAGTATCTTGCACTCAATTTCCCAAAGCTTCGCATGGTGCTAGAGCATATCAGCACTGAGAAACAAGTTGACAAAGTCAGATGGTTGCATGAAAAATCAAAATGTCATATCGCCGCAACAATTACTGTTCATCACTTGTTTTTGACGATGGATGATGTAATTGGTGACAAACTTCAACCGCACAATTTTTGTAAACCTATCGCAAAATGGAAAGATGATCGTCATGCCTTGCGTCAAGCGGCAATGAGTGGTCAGCCTTGTTTTTTTCTTGGTAGTGATAGCGCACCACACGATCCGATGAAGAAAGAATGTTCACATGGTTGCGCAGGGTGTTTTACGGCACCCGTGTTGACTGAATCCCTGATTGAAATGTTTGATAGGTTTGGAAGTTTGGATATGTTACCAGGATTCATGTCGCACCTTGGTAATCAATTCTATGGATTTAGCGACGAAGTTCCAGTCCGTAAGTTCTCACACACTAAATGGAAAGTTCCACTATTATGTAATGGTGTGCGACCGTGGCGTGCGGACGAATATTTGGAGTGGCGAATTGAGCAGCACTAGAGTAAAAGATCGACAAGGTAAACATTTAGACTTCTATGAAACACCTGACAAAGTTGTTCGGGGGTTAATAGATTCTAATTTCTTTGATAGTGGCGTAGAAACTGTCCTAGAACCCAGCGCAGGACGTGGCGCTATCGTAAAATCAGTTCAAAACAAATTCCCATCAGTTCGTGTATCTGCTGTAGAGATTCAGACTGAATTCATGCCTGACCTAGCAGCAACAGGATGTGATTTCATAATTGGTGACTTCCTAGAGCAGTCACCAACGCCCACCTATGATAGAATCGTTGCTAACCCCCCATTTTCTCAAGCGGAAGCATTCATTCGTCACGCCTACAGATTTCTCAAGTCAAGTGGCAGAATGGCGTTCTTGTTGAGATTGCCATTCATTGCGAGTGTTAAACGTTATGAATTGTTCAAGGAAATTAAGCCGACTGAGATATTGGTTTTATCTCAGAGACCAAAATTTGGTGGAAGTAACATTGATTCTTGTGATTATGCGTGGATCGTATGGGACCGTGATCCAGTATTGAACGTAACTCTTACGTGGTGGATTCCTCCTCACTCTGAAAAATAGTCTTTGGTAAACTAATTAACGGTATGAAGACAATTACTCTTAGTGTACCTCAAGGTGTTGGAGATATATTCTGGATTTATCAAAAGTTCTCGCCGTATTTTGATTTGATAAACTTAAATGTTTTGCATGTAAATAAAGACCCTGTACAAACCAGAGCGAAAAATTTTCTTTCGTTACTTCCTAAGTGCGGTGAGATCAATTATCATCTTGTTTCTTCGTCTATTTATAATGATGTTGTAAAACACACGCCAAAACTTAGTCATATACTTGATAGTGAATTGGCTGGAGCATATGTAGCATATAATGTTCCGTTAGAATCTGGTGTTAGGCTTGAGGATATCGATCCTGGCTATGAAGTTGAATGGAGTGTTCCAGTTACTAGGATTGAATGTCCATTAGAATATGAAGATTTTATTTGTGTGTATGTGTCTGGAAGTTTGAAAGATAACGGGTCAGTATGGAGTGTTGAACAATGGAAAAATTTTATACTTACGTTGTGTTCACAATACGAAATTGATTTACCTATTATTGTGATTGGCGCAAAATATGATCGTGATGTTGGTGAGCCTTTGGCAAAAATATTACGATCATCAGGTCGTGAAGTCAAATCATACTACGATTCTTGTCCAATGAATGTAACTTACATTTTAGAAAAAGCAAAATTGTTTATTGGGTATCAATCCGGTCTTAATGTTTTGGCTGATAATTTTGATACACCACAGGTAATGCTTTATTTCCCATGGCTCATTTCAATGCTAAACACTTGGGCAAAACAATCTAATATTGATAAAAATATATTCAACGCCGATGTATTCAGCAAATCACCATACGAGGTATTGTCAAATCTAAAACTGAACTGGAAAGGGTAAATAAAAAACCCAACTCAATTGAGTTGGGTTTTTATTAGCAATCAATGCATTTACCTTTCATGTATGTCTTAGCTCTTGGATAATTGGTAAGTTCATCAATGAGATGTTTTCCAGCTCCACCGTATTTCACATCCTCACCAGCACTCATCTTCTTGGCAATTGGTGGTACGACACCGCCACCAAAATTGGGCTGCGTTGAACCACCCATTGGCATTCCACCCCCACCAGCATTTGATGGATTACGTCCAGCTCCTTGACTGCCCATACCCTTGTCGGTTTTGTTTCTTCCATCAAGTTCGCTTGATGAATCGTCAGGATTGGCTTGATACCCACCTACGCCACCACCACCAATTTTACCACCACCAAGTTTACCGCCAGATGCCCCAGGTGCGGCTTGTCCACCCATGTTAGGCATTCCAGCCATTCCCATTTGATCAAGCCCTGGACCGACCGATTCACCTAATTCTTTTTCGTCTTCATCTTCGTCAGGTGAAAACATATTGACGTTCTTCATGAATTTGTCATTCATGGATTTGACCAATTTCCCAGCACGTTCTTGTCCCAAGTCTTCATTTTCCAAGTGGTCAACGATGAGATCATATCCACCGCAATCACACATTTCGTCCATCAAAGCATCCATTCCACCACGTCGGCGGACTTCTCGGACAAACTTTTCAAGATAATAATGATTGCCCATCAACAATCCAGCCATGTACTGAATGGTCTGGAGTGGTTCTGGAGTGAATTCATTGCCGAACAGGTCAGTCACGGGAGAAATTGACGCATCTCCATGTGATTCAAGAACATAATTGACAAACTGAGTGCTGCTCAGGTCTTTAGTGTTCTCAATGAACTGTTCGGCCGTCAATTTTTTTGGCTTTGGTCTCGCCTTAGACATATCATCCACCTTCTTGCCTAAAGGTGATGTTGCTGGTGTCATTCCAGGGGTGGCGTTTTGTGCCAAACCTTTCTTGCTACCATCATCAGGCGCGGTCCACACAACACCACCCTCTTCTTCGCCAGTGGCTTTATATGGCAATGCCTTATCTTTCTTGCCCTTTGTTGGTTCTTGAATGGGTTTTGTGGATAGTGGGCCATCATAATCTTTACCGGCAAGGCCATCAGTAACGTCAAGTTCTTTGACCTTACCTTTGACAAACTCCCCGAATTTCTTGAATTTGCTCATATTGTCCCGTTGAATTTAAACTGATTGTACAGGGTATATAGTAGTTAATAAAAACCTTTGTAAAGAGTCAAAATAAATCTAATTAAATACTAATTTTTCATCATAAAATTGAAGGATATACCGTTCTTTCAAAGTTAGAAAATCTTACCTTGAAAGTTCGCTAGGACAACAAGCATCAACCTTAACCCTCATCGGAGGTTGACCTTTAATGTGTTGCCCTGCATGGCCTGGCGGCA
>Ga0163151_10000270_pt1 | contig 92975 bp, 123 predicted proteins | sample OliLakLV19MP5IB2_FD_145596 | JGI IMG/M metagenome (GOLD analysis project Ga0163151, IMG submission 145596) | Freshwater microbial mat bacterial communities from Lake Vanda, McMurdo Dry Valleys, Antarctica - Oligotrophic Lake LV.19.MP5.IB-2 | ecosystem: Environmental > Aquatic > Freshwater >...
AGACAAAAGAGGACGCATAATTTCTATATCTTCAAAAGGAAAATTTCTAATCGATAATACTGATTTGCCAATTAAACATTCTATGGGAAATTTACTTAAAGGCATAACTCATGAAGAACTAATAAATTATTTAAAAGTTTTAACCATTATAGTTAATAATTCTGCAAAAAAATCACAAATAAATAATTTGAAAGGAGGTGAATAAAAATGAACAATAAAATATTGATTGCCATTATAGCAGTAGTTGCAGTAACACTCGTTGGAGGTTATTTTGTAATGAATATGAATAACTCTAAGTCAGACAAAATGAGTTCTGATAAAATGACTAACGAGAAAAATGATGGCGTTATGGTAGGCGGAGCATTAATGACTCCTGATAAAGATATCGTGGAAAATGCAGTTGGATCTGCAGACCACACTACATTAGTTGCTGCAGTAACTGCAGCAGGCTTAGGAGAAACGCTAAAAGGAGCGGGACCGTTTACGGTTTTTGCGCCAACAAACGCAGCTTTTGATAAGTTACCAGCAGGAACAGTTGAAACTTTAGTAAAACCTGAAAGTAAAAATAAATTAACAGGAATACTAACTTATCACGTAGTTCCAGGAGCTTATACATCAGCAGACATTACAGAGGGAATGACCTTGACAACAGTTCAAGGTGAAAATCTAACATTTACCATGAAAGATGGAAAATGGTGGATAAACGAATCAGCGATGATTGAAATCGCTGATGTTATCTCCAGTAATGGAGTAACTCACGTAATTGACACGGTACTCATGCCGGGTACAACAGGTGGGGATAAAATGATGGATGATAAAATGACACAATAATTTTGTATCCGTAAGGTCTGGTAAACCCGCTCTAGGCAATTCCTGGGGCGGGTACCTGGACAAAGAGAATTAGATAAATGATAATAAATTCAGATTAAATATGATAAAAAAATTACTTATTATAGTGCCACTTATAATGCTGGGAGCAATTACAGCCTTGATTTATTTCAAAAGTATCCAAATTCAAAACCCAGCTGTAACAATTCAGTCAGAAACTGTCAATGATACTTTAGAAAATGTTAATTATTCTGCTTCATTTGCTATTTATACAAATGGTACTTTTAGAATTTTTACCGATTCTATGTATCATGATTTAAATCCTGACGTCTATATTGAATCATCTAATCCAAACCTTATTAGAATAAAACAATCTAACACTACCTGGAAAGATTTTTTCTCAACCCTTCCATTTGAAATTAATCAAAACTGCCTTGTTACAGGAACTAAGCAAACATTTTGCACAAATAATAATTTTGTACTGCAATTCTACATAAACGGAGAGCTAACATCTGACGCATTAAATCAAATAATAAATCCCGGTGATAAACTTCTCGTCACATATGACGTGCCCAGTTCTCCAAATATATCTACTCAGATCCAGTCCGTTCCCGATTCTATGTAATGTAAAGTTTGCTTGACATTTAATTATAATTACAATACTCTGTAAACAAGGCAGGATATGAATGAAAAAATTCGAAATAGAGTTTACGAAGAGAGACTAAAAATGAAAATTACTCAGGAGGATTTAGCAAGCAACATTGGAGTTTCTAGACAAACTATAATAGCAATTGAAAAAGGAAATTACACTCCTTCGGTGCTATTAGCTTTAAAAATGTCAAATTTTTTTAAACTAAAAGTGGAAGATTTATTTAGATATGAAAAGTAATTACTTATTAGAGATCTTTATTCCAATAATTCTTATTTCATTATTAGTTTTATTATTTGACCCCTTCATGGTTCTAATGCCATCAAGCGTTCAAATGCTAATCCTTGTTTTAGTTTTAATAGTTTTTACCTTTTTTTCATTATTTATCTGGAAAGAAAAATCAACCGACGAAAGAGAAATAATGCACAGAAATATAGCTTCCCGTTTTGCATATCTTGCAAGCGCTACAGTTTTAACTATAGGAGTTTTAATCCAAAGCCTAAATCATACGCTTGATCCCTGGCTTTTATTTGCACTAATTATTATGATTCTTGCAAAAATAATAGGACTTATTTATAGCCAGAAAAAATATTAAAAAAAGGAGGTGAAGATATGAATAATAAAAATTTAATGATAATAGCAGTGATAGGAATTATGATCTTAGCTATAGCAGGCGGAGGACTTTATATTGCGAATCAAAACTCAAAGGATTCAAAAGTGGCCATGGAAGAAAAAGCCATGATGAAAGATGATTCGATGAATGATGAAGTGACGAAAGACGATAAAATGATGGCAGATTCTGAAGGAATGATGAATGACTCTAAATACACAGAATACTCAAAATCTAATTTAGATAGCGCGAGTGAAGATAAAAGAGTTTTATATTTCTATGCAAATTGGTGTCCGATCTGCAGACCAGTGGATACAAATCTTAAAAATGGCACAACTAAAATTCCAGAAGGTGTAAAGATAGTTAGAGTAAACTTTAATGATCCCGACACAGATCAAGAAGAAAAAGATCTTGCAAAAAAATATGGTGTTACCAGTCAGCACACATTTGTTCAGATTGATGAAAATGGAAATCAACTTGGCAAATGGAGCGCTGAAGATATAGAAATAGTTCTAGACAGCCTTAAATAATTTGCGGTATCAGGTTTATCAAAAATAAACCTATACCAGAGGTTATTTTAAAATTATGGAAATACTTTTAATATTTGCGTTCATTTCAGGACTAATTACCATTTTTGCGCCATGTATATGGCCTCTTCTTCCATTAATCCTTTCCACAACGGTTACAGGAGGTCACAGAAAACCCCTTGGAGTAGTTCTGGGAATAATGCTTAGCTTTGGATTTCTCACTCTCTCACTTTCATATATAGTGAAGATATTTCCTTTTGACCCAAACACTCTCAGACTAATTTCTGTTATCTTTATTGGATTCCTAGGTCTAACTTTACTAATTCCAAAACTTTCCCAAATTCTTGAAGGTTCAGTTTCTCGTCTTTCGGGAGGACTCGCACAAAAATTTATGGGAACAAACACGAATGGCTTCTGGGGTGGACTTCTAACAGGATTAGTTTTGGGAATTGTATGGACCCCGTGTGCAGGTCCAATTCTGGCAACTATCGCAACACTTGCAGCTACCAATTCTGTAAACGCGGGAATCGTGCTAGTTACTTTGGTTTATTTATTCGGAGTCGGTATTCCTCTTTTTATCTTTGCGCTTTTCGGCCGTTTCATTTTTAAAAAAAGCAGAACTGTTTCAAAGTATACGGGAAGAATTCAACAAGGCTTTGGGGTAATCATGATTTTAACTGCAATTCTTATTTTTACCAACTACGATAAAAAACTTCAGGCCGGACTATTAGACCTATTTCCATCATATGGCCAATTCTTGACTGATTTTGAAAGTAATAGCTCCGTTAAAGAACAATTAAATGAATTGAAGGGAAATGGCGGGTCAACAAGAACGAACACAAATGACGACTTATTTAATGAGAACTTTAAAGCTCCTGAATTTACTGAAATATCCAATTGGATCGACAGCGAACCTCTCACTATGGCGAGTCTTAAAGGTAAAGTAGTTCTTATCGATTTCTGGACATATACATGCATAAACTGCATAAGAACTATGCCATACCTTACATCCTGGGATGAAAAATACAGGGACAAGGGCTTAATAATAGTCGGCGTTCACACTCCTGAATTTGAATTTGAGAAAAAAACTTCAAACGTCGAAAATGCAATAAAACAATATAAAATTAAATATCCTGTGGCTCAGGATAACGACTTTGCCACCTGGAATGCCTTTAATAATCAATATTGGCCTGCAAAATATCTGATTGATGCAAATGGAATTGTGAGATATTCACATTTCGGAGAAGGAGATTATGACAAAACCGAGGAAGCAATTCAGAGATTATTAAAAGAAGCTGGAAATAGTGTAAATGAAAAAATCGGCCCTGATAAAAGTTCATTTAATAGAAATTCATCTCCTGAAACATACCTTGGAAGTCAAAGAATGCTTTATTTAGTACCAAATGGTAAAGCAAAAAAAGGCACACAACAATTTACAATTTCACCCAACATTCCCAAGAATAAATTCACTTTTGGTGGGACTTGGAATATAGATAATGAATATTCTGAAAGCTTACAGAATTCCATTCTTGAATATAACTTCAATGCACAAAAGGTATTCCTGGTTATGCGCTCAACTGACGGAAAACCTAAAAAAATAAAAGTCTTAATAGATAATAAAGATTCAGGGACAAACTCTGGAAAAGACGTAGTTAATGGAACAGTAACTGTAAATTCTGATAGACTTTATGAATTAATAACTTTGCCTAAAGTTGAAAACAGAAAACTTAGACTTGAATTTGAAAACGGTATAGAAGTCTTCGCATTTACTTTTGGATAAATATGTCTTCAAAAAAATCAGTTTCTAAATCTAGCTATTTTAAAATAATAATTTTTGTTTTAATTTTTCTATCTATTGCTTGGATTGCACTTTTTCTCCCGAAATTAAATTCTAATTCAAATATAGATAGCGCTAAGGATAATATAATTTCAGGTAGTTTTGACAAAGGTAAATTTAAGTCCGAAGGTGAGTGGAAAAAAATATTATCACCTGAGGAGTACAAAATTTTGAGAAAAAAGGGGACAGATTTACCTTTTATTAAAGAGATGACAAATAATTTTCAGAAGGGAACTTATGTGAGCGTCGGATGTAATCAGCCGGTATTTAGATCTGAACAAAAATATGATTCTGGAACCGGCTGGCCTAGCTTTACAGCACCAATTGAAGAAGAAACGCTGGTTCTAAAGGAAGATTATGAGTTAGGATATAAAAGAATCGAAATAATGGATAAATGCGGTGGACATTTAGGCCATGTTTTCGATGACGGGCCGAATCCTACCGGGAAAAGATATTGCATAAACTCAACTGCATTGAAATTTATTCCTGATTAATTGTGCTGAGGATGTGAGTCGAACACATATGGCCTGTTCTTCAGACAGGTGCCTTGACCACCTTGGCTACCTCAGCGAGCTTTGCGAGCGATCGTCCTGCGTCCAAATCAAAATCCTTTTGGATTTTGAAGAGTAGAAGCCGGCTGGCAAGCATAAATCCAAGCGATTAGCGAGGATGAAGCGAATAAGCTGTGCTTCGACGAGTGGACGGTGCAGGGATCGAACCCGCGACATTCGCAGTGTAAATGCGACGCTCTACCAGCTGAGCTAACCGTCCAGATCAGTAAAACAAATTATAGTGGATTTCGAAGCTAATATCAAACGAAAAGAGTGGACTATAAATTTTCCAATTTAAAAAATCCACTCTTTTAAGAGTTTTTAAGGATTCACTCTTTTTAGAGAAGACATTAGATTATCTACATCTCCCCCTGCTTCATTTACGCTTCCTACACCTCTTGTCCAGAGAATAGGACCGCTTTGATCTTTTCCTGAACTAAACTGGACAGCATAACCAGTAGGTAAGTACATTACCTTGTACGAACTCACGCTGTTATTAAATGTTTTTGTACTAGGTGCTCCTTTATATTGCGGAAGCTGGGAGAGATCATCCCAGTAGCCACAGATTCTTGCTCTTGCACCCTTATATCCACCGCCCTCAAAGAGAGTAACCCTAAATCCTGGGTTTGCATTATCGCATCTATCATCAACTGCAACATCCATTGTAACGAACTGATTTATCTGCTCTCGCTCCCAATGCCATGATGGAAAATTTGTTGCAAGTGCACTTTTTGGATTTACTGCAAATATAAATGCTGTAAAAACTAAAACTAGAGCAAATATAAGTAAACTTTTTATCATTTAATTCACCTCCTCTCTTTAATATTTGGGGTAATTATGTACCTATTGAAGGGATATTGCAAGCACAAGCTAAACGATAAAAAAGTGAAGCGTTTATATTCTTTATCTAAGAGCAAACTAAAGAGACAAATCAAAGTGTGTTTACACTGAAAAATATCGCAATATTTTTCAGTACAGAGCAATAGATGAGATTAGAACTTCGTTTAAAGAATTTGACTTTATTTATTTAATTCCAGATTATTCAAATATAAAGCTTACGAGCTAAGCAACAAGCTAAAAACTACTATAATTAATCATTATGAAAATAATGATTTTAGTCGAGTCTGCCGACACAAACTCGCACTCATTACATTTGGGTCAAGTAATCCAGAACGAACTCCAATCTTTGAGTCAAGAAGTAGAACTTATCAATCTTGTTGACTATGGATTACCATTATACAAGCGTATTATTGAGCGGCAGAACGAATACGATAACAAGACTAAATCATTCCTGAATAAAAGTCTTGAGATGGACGCTTTTGTTTGGATTACACCCATTTATCACAATAGTTACAGCTCCATGCTTAAAAACGCCCTTGACTGGCATCATAAAACGGAGTTTTCGGGTAGGGTAGTTGGATTAGCCAGCAATGGTGGTAATCGTTCACCACAAGCTGCTGACCAACTTACATTAGTAGCACGTAGTCAGCACATGTTTACTATACCTACTCGTATTTGTACAGATGAAAATGAAGATTATGATGATAACCTAAACATCATAAATAAAAAAATAAAAGAGCGGGTTAAAAAATTTGCCAATGAGCTTGTTGAAGTAACCGAAAAAATAAGAACTAAAACAAGTAAAAACTAGTTATTGTTTTCTGAAGGCCCTGGCTCTTGCGAAGCAAGACACTGAATAGTATCTGTGCGGAAGACAGTTTTTATTTTGAACCTCTTCTAGCTCATTTTGACAAGTTAATGGAAGCTTATCAAGCTCAAGAGGAATAAAATTATTTTCGGTATACCTCCTCATGCGTACCTATTTTTACAAATAATGCTGTATCCTCGTCTAGTAAAATGTAAATCATTCGTACACTCATTGTTATAGAAATACTCCACATGTTGTTTATTTTTCCAGAAAGCTTATGAATTCTTAGGGACGGATGTTTCGGATTGTCTTCAAAGAGCTTTATTTGTTTTTCTATTCGCTCTACAAGTTTTTTATCTTTTTGTTGAATGCTTAAAATTTCTTTCTGAACAAGTGGAGAGAATTTAGATTTCATCATGAAGTGTTTTAAAGAAATTAGCCGAATCTACTACTTTGTCTAGTTCTTCGAGAGCTTCTTCGGCAGCTTTTTCTGTTTCTTCAGACGCCCTGTATACAGGATAATCTTCATCTTCTACGTCCTTCATTAATACGTGTTTAACGTATTGGGTCAAAGGCACACCAAATTTACCTGCTTTTGATTGCAGCAATTCTTGTAATTCTGGGGTAAGATTTACTTTTAATTGTATCGGTGTATTCATTGTTTATGCCTTAATTAGTACATATTTATGCTTCTTTTTGTACTTAAATTATACCAGTATTTAGCTAAACTTGTCAAGAGCTGTTCCTATTTGATTAAATGTAAATAAGAAGAGAGGACTCGAACCTCCGAGATTCGCAGTGTAAATACGACGCTTTACCAGCTGAGCTTATAGTTCAGCGGGTAAATTTTAATAAAACTTAGGTTTATGCAGTTATTAATAGGTTGATGGGTGGAAAAATTTAAAGCGCTTGGTATATTTGCAAAAAAGCTTCAGAAAGAGCTTCGATTCCTGAAATTTTAGTATGTTCACTTTTTGTAGCCACTGGACAACCTAAGTCATTATTACCTGTTAAAGTAGAATATTCATCAGGATCCCCTATCCCTATCTCAAGTACTGATTCTAATCCACCAAATACTTTAGCAAGCTCAGGATGCTTTCTGAAAACATGAAAAGGATCTTCTCTCTCTCTTCTACGACTTTCCGCAAATCTAGCAAATAATACTTTTGCGTCATGTTCAATCCTTAAAACACCATCGGTATTTGTTAAAACACCAGGCATATATCTACCAGAGAGCACGTTTGGCATTAAAAATCCACCTCGCATTAATGCAGCTAAATGATTTAGTTCATTTGCTACCAGCACTGAGATTACCGCGCTGTCACCATCTTCCATGTTAGGGATTTTCTCTGCCAATAAAAATCCTAAACCGCTTGTGAATGAATCTATTCCCTCAATCATAACAACCAATGGAACAGGTTTACCGAAATCCCCAATATCTCTTTGCTTTCCTTGAGAAGTTGCTTCATTTAGTATTTCACCATGTTCTTTGCCAACCATAATTGCTTCATGCTCTAAATCTCTATAAGCAATGTTCGTTAAGATTCTTCCGGTAGTTAAAATTTTTGCGGCTGTTTCTTCTCCGTAATAACCTACAGGCACAATCATAACTCCAAAGTTATCACTTCTATCTATTTCCGTAGGAGCATAACAAAAAGATTCAAAGCGTCCATTTGCTCTCAATTCATCTGCATCTTCACCTGTAAATTCGACCCTTTCAGCGACTCGTCTCATTCTCATGCTGACTATACTAAGACTACCAGCACCAATAGCTCGATCCATGATCTCTAATTCTGACTCTGATTTTGGATATGGGTGAAATCCAGGTTTTGAATCAAAACCTTCCGCAATACTTATTATTTCATCTCTATTAAGTGCTACGACTTGATCTCGAAGCATTACGCACATAGGCATATAGATATCTCGAAGAGTTAAATGCGTTGCGAGTCTTCGTCTTTTTCCTATAGTCATCCTATCGGCTACAGATTTAGGAACGTCCGGATGAGATGGGTCGTCTGTTAACTCACTATGAGTCGGTATTCGTGGTTTAAATGCTTCAGTCATCCGCGTACTATAGCATATTTATAGAAGTTGTTTCAAATAAAATAAAGGGGTGGGTGCGGATGAGAGGTATCCTTCGCGCAAGGCTTCGGAATACCAATTCTCTAAATCCACATCTTTCTCCAAAGCTTGCCACTCTGAAGCTTTAGCGAAAGATGGTGCGGATGAGAGGAGTCGAACCTCCACGCTTTTTAGGGCACAGCCACCTCAAGGCTGCGTGTATACCATTTCACCACATCCGCTCGTATGAATATTTTATCATTCCTGAGGCTGAAAGGGAAGTCAGTCAGTAGTTGGAAAGCCGAAAGCGCGTCTAAATAAGCCATAAACTTCTGCATCTCTTGCTTTTACTTCATCAGATCTCATATCGAATAGAACGAGCCGAATACCCACATCCTCGAGTAATCTAGCCAAATCACCATCTGATTCAACAGTCTGTAATTCTGCCCAATTCTGTACTCCTTCTTCTTCATCATAAACTTCTTCCGGCAGAGTTTCGTAAAAACCTAATTCCATTCCAAAAAAATAGTTTCCTCTAAAGTCAGGCGTAATATACTTCCGTGACCCCTTCTCTTTCAAGCTGAGCAAAAGTTCTTTCATCAATGTCAGAACCAGTCCCGCTACCAAAGTTTAAAGGTGTAGTAAGCCCTTGTAATTTTCCTTTTCTAACTCTATACAGAAGCATATATGTTTCTTCTCTTTAATAGTCTGCTTCTATGAACTTGAATACGACATGTCTTCCTTCAAGAGGATGTGGCTCTGTTGACTCATTTTCTTTACTTTTGCCCATTCCGCGATTCTATCACTCCTAAAGATGGGTTGAAAGTGTTTATACAAAACTCAACCTGCAATAAGATTTAGAAGTGCTTGCACTGAGCTTGCCGAAGTGTGCAGCATCTGGGACGATGTATGAGCCTTTCTAACTTCTTCTATTGATCCTTTTAGGCCACTTCTTTTCTTGAGTCTTCTGATCTATTCCAGGCAACAATTTCTATACCTTGCTCAACAAGGCGTAGAACCATATTTTTCCAAGACCTATATATCCAATCTTCATATTATTTTATTAATTCGTTCCAATCAGTTGAAAATCTTTCTACTCCCGTATCTGTTAACTCGTGCTTTATATTAAAACCTGTCCAATCTTTATTTAAATCGATTTTCTGATAATCAATCGGTGATAAATTTGGTGCTTCATAAACAAAATTTTGATCAGGCAAGGGCATTCCTTTTTCTCCCCATTCTTTTAAGATATTAAAAGGCGCTGTAATAATATCTGAACCTAAACTTATTGCAAAAAGAAAATGTTCTAAGCTTCTGACCGAAGCAGTTAAAACATCAACGTGCCCATCTCCATTTTTATACATTTCAAGTATATTTTTTATTAAATCCATTCCGTTTTGTCCCTTATCATCAAGTCTGCCTATAAAAGGGGATACAAAAACATTTTTTAAACCAACTAAGCTTGGGTCATTTGTTTCTTTGGTTACGGCATAAACTGCACCGGCTTGTTCCTGGGAAAATACCAGCGTCATATTAACCCTAACATCTTCTTCAACAGACGCTTGAGCTGCGCTAAGGCCTTCATGAGTTGTGGGGTATTTAATATGGGCGTTAGGAATCCATTTAAAGAACTCTTTTCCTTGCTTTATCATCTCATAAGAGGTAGTTTTGCTATCTGCATAAACTTCAACTGAAACCGATCCCTGTGGAATAATACTTGAGATTTCTTTGACGACTGATTTATAGAATTCAAATATCTCCTCTTTAGTAAATTTATTTCCCTCTTTAAGTCTTTTCTGGGCGTTAGGATTTTTAGAAATTAACGTAGGGTTGGTGGTTTGACCATCCAAAAATCCTAAAAGCTTAATAATTTCTTTAGTTTCTTCAGGATCTCCTCCGTCTAAAAATATTTTTGTTTTTAGATCTGTTGGCCTGTTCATGTAATTTCTTTTTACCCTCTTTCTTATTCTATTATTTCTATTCCACTCCAAAACGCTACATAATTTTTTATTCCTCTTGCCAGTGGGCTAGGGTGTGGATAGTACCATGCAGCGTTTTTATTCACTTTTCCTTTGACAATAACATCATAATAACTGGCTATCCACTTCCAGTAACAAACTGATTTCATCCAGGACTTTTTTAAGTATTTACTCTGTACATCCTTTAGTGGAAAATAATAATTTCCTTCAATTTGTTTTGTTTTACTGCTCTCTGCAATAATAGTGTTATTCCAAATCGCTTTCATAATATTTTATAATTACTATTGGTGCTTATGGCTTTCATTTTTTTCTTCTTCTTTATGACTTGAATCAGTACAGTTTTTATCAGTACATTTATCAATCATTCCAACTTTTTTTCCCATACTACACATCATGCAATTATCGTGTTTTCCATGTCCCATCATTATTACTCACCTCCCTTTGCTAAAGTAATCAATTCTTCTGTTGTCGGCTCACGGTCAATAAACGCTATCGCTACCCGTGTAACAGGATTAATAAATGTTGGTGTATAAATAAACCCTTTTTCATATCCCATTATTTTGTTGTTTAACTCAATTTCATTACTATAATTAGTCCACGATTGTTCTCCTTCAGGTGTATCAATATTATGTTTTTCAAATAGATACCCCTCCTTTTCCAGCTCTTCAACAGAACGTCTTACTGCCTCACAATGCTCACAATTCGTTTTCCATAATTCATTAAGTTTTTTCATATTATTTCTGGTGATACTGACTGTGGATATTTTCCCTTGCGTATTTAAGAGCTTTTGCCATCCAGATAAGCTCATCAAAACTTCTTTTAATTCTTTTTATGTAAGCCTCTTCTTTTAATGTGCCGTTTTCATCAAATAATTCATCTACTTTCGGGAATTGGACATCTGTAAAAGTTGCTACTAGCCCCATCTCTCTTACGGTATGAACCAATCCTTCGATTGCCCGGACGCCACCCCACTGGCCATTTGAAACACCTGCGAAAGCAACTGGTTTATGAATATAATTCTTAAGCTCACTGTCTAACATTCTCTTTAAGCTTCCCGGGAAACTGTGATTATATTCAGGAGTGACTATAAAAAAGGCGTCTGCTTTAGCAGTAATTTCTGTATATTTTGGGTCTTTTCCTTCAGGGTCATTACCATCACCTGGGAAATTAAAATCTTTGGGATCCACGAGAAGTACTTCAATATCTTCGATTTCTTTACCTACTTTTTCAATCAGTTTTGCAACATGAATTGATTTTCTTTCAATTCTGGTAGTTCCTTCTAAAATTGGTATAAAAAGTTTGGTCATAATTATCTAAAGTGTTCTTCTAATTTCTCAGCGTAATAATCTTCCCATTTTTTCTCAGGCTTTTCTTTTAAATAATCCTTATTTAATTTTACTAGCATATATATTAACTCTGATTTAACAGGCTTATTTTCCAGATATTTTGGTAATTCTGATAAAGTCAGTAACCATTCGGAATACCAGCTTGCCCAATCCGGATCATTACCATCAACTAAAGCAAATACCACGTGGTGAGTCTCTGACGCCTGACTCAAAACTCTGCTTATATTAATTATTGTTTCATTCATGTTTCACTACTTTTAAATTATGTGATTCATCCGGCTCCAAATAGTCATCATCAGCATAGCACCAGATAAATGAGTCTTTATCAGCTGGGTAGGATGCCATAACCTGATGTCCGGTTTCTTTTGCATGAATTCTAAGATGCTGAGCGCACGAATCACAACAGCCTACGTAGCCGCAAGTTAAACATACTCTCTGACCAAACGCGCAAAAATGATTCTCTTCACATTTTTCAGCCCTTGGACCTACGATATTTTTAGGTAAATGCTTACAGTCTTTAATTTTCATAAATATATTATCTAGTATTAGTTTATCTCATTCCGTCAGCTTAACGACAATAATGATATCTTATAATTAAGTTAATTGATTTAATTCTTTTTGCAACGTATCCTTACTCTGCAATCCAACCATTGTTTTTAAAACCTTACCATCTTTGAATATTGCTAGTGTTGGTATACTCATAATGCTAAACTTTACAGCAGTTTGCTGATTTTGGTCTACATCAAGCTTTCCAATCTTTACTTTGCCTTGATATTCTTTCGATAATTCTTCAACAATTGGCCCCTGTATCTTACAAGGAGTGCACCAAACAGCCCAAAAGTCTACAAGAACCGGAAGAGCTGATTTCTCTACTTCTTCATTAAAATTATTATCCGTTAATACTATATCTGACATATTTATTCACCTCCTTCTATTTGTTTTGATGGACATTTTGTATCAGCATATGAACAAAAGACACAACAGTCTCCCATTACGGCTTTAAATATTTTGCCGCAATGTACACATTTGTAAAAATACTGACATGCATTGGTTGGCATGGTGGCTGCCTGTTCTTTTTTGCAATATGGACAGGTTAAATTAGCCTGTATTTTAACTTTTTTTATATTATTTATTTTCATAAAGTTCTGTATCCGGATGAAAAGCTGCCCAGGCAAACCAGAATAGTCTAATAACGACAAGATCTTTACCCGTATCCACATTTATTGCTTTAACAACCCCGCTATCATCTTCCTCAAGTCGGATATTAACTTTGCCCAATCGATCTTCAATCACATTTTGGGATTCGAATGAACTTGCAGGATAGGCTTTTGATTTGCCATCAAACTCTACTCCATAAACTTCTGTTTTTATCTGAAGCCTCTTGTTAAGCCCTTTGATTCCAAAGTACAGCTCGTCATTTTCTTCATATGTACCATATGGATATTGGTCATAGTCTCGCGTATAACCTGTATTGCGGGATAAAACCTCTCCATTTGGGTGGTTAGTTTTCCACTCTGCCCAGGTTGTAGTCCCAAGCAATATTGGTTTTAACTTTTCGTTCCGTCTTGCTGCAGGCCCAACAAGTCCCTCACCTGTAATCTGCTGCCAAAGATTTCCTTCATACCTGTCGTACATTACCAAGTCATTATTGTGTAGTTTTCCAGAAACTCCGAGCTCAGTTATAATACCATCAACCTTTCGTTCAAAAGCAACAGCAGATCCACAAAGTGGACAAAATGTGATAGCAATCGGGTCGCCAGCAATTGTGTCGTTTATTATCTCGTGCCAATTCATAATTCGCTGAGGATAAGCTCTATTCAGACCCTTGTGAGAAATTGTCAAAACGACATCACTATTTTCAAGCCATAAGACTTCATTTACTTTTTCAAACTTTGGATCTGAGATTGCAGGAATACAGTCCTTCCCAGCACAACCTTGTAACAGATCCTCTGGCTTCAGTTTTGCACCAGTGAAATCAGATTGCAAAGAAACATCTTTTATAACTGTTGTCCCGGGTTCTACTTTTACAACAGATTCATCACTTCTAAGTTTTTTCAATGACTCATCAACATTTAACTGGTCCTCAAAGTTTGATGCAAGTTGTGTCCAGCTGGAAGGCAAATGCTGCAATGTCCATGCTTGTAGTTTTCTATCTGCTCCTAAAAAAATAAAGAGTGCCGTGGCAAGAATTACAATCCCAAATACTTGTCTAATTTTCTCATTATTAGTTTTAAATATACCTAATTTTGATGTAAATTTTTGTCCGCCTCTTGCAATGAAATACAAAGGTATTCCTGCTCCAAGAGCAAATGCGAAAGCAATTAAGACAGTAAGAATTGAAAAAGAATTTACTGCTGCTAAAGTTGCAACTGTTGCAATAACGGGCCCGATGCATGGCGTCCATACAATCCCCAGAGAAATTCCTGTTAACAAACCACCACCGAATCCATTATTCTTATTTTTCAATGGTTGAATTTTCCAATGTCTTTCAATAAAAATTTGAACTTTCTCCCAGATTTTCGGAAATACCATACTTATTCCCAAGATAATTAGTAATAAAACAGCAAAGTTTCGAATAACATCAACTGGAATTCCAAATATTCTGACAATAATAGAAAGCAGGAGTGAGGCGATTGTAAAGCTAATTACAAGTCCGACAATTACTCCTCTAACCCGGGATATTTTGCCGTCAATTCCACTTGCTAGAATAATAGGCAGTATTGGCAGCACACATGGTGAAAAAACTGTAAGTACTCCTGATAAAAAAGCTATTGGTATAAGTAAAAACATATTAATTAATATTTTCTAATAAATCATCAAAACTGCCAGTTCCTATCCAGCGTTTTTCTTCATTCCCATTGTTATCAAGTAAAATAAGCGTTGTCTGCATAGCAACTCTATGTTCTTTTTTCATTTTGCGATCGTTATCATAATCAACTTTAAGTATAGTTACGTCATCTGGTATATCACTTATTCTCTCTTTTATCTCTTTATCTAAAGCTATACAGTTTGAGCACCATGTTGTAGCTGCAAAAAATAAAAGTGTTTTTCCGTTTTTTTGAGAAGACGTAAGATTTGACGCCGAATAATCTTTATAGCCAACACGGTTATATAACCCGTGATTAGTTTGTTTCTGAGTATTATTATCTGCAAAGGAATTTTTATTTTTAGAATTAACAAAAATTAACAATAAAAAAATAATTAGAAGGGGGATTAGTGCAATTTTTAGTAATCTTAATTTTTTAGTCATATCTTAAATTTCAAAGTCCTAGGATTAGAAGTAAGAATAAATATTTCCTTACTCCTAATGCTAGAATAAAAAGCAATTCTTTTTATTAATTTAAATTTGCAAGAAGGGCATTAACACCTTGTCCTCCACTGTTCCATCTGGTTATTTCCTTACCATTGCTATCTACCTGAATGAAGGTATCTTGCATTGTGATTGCATATTTTTGTTTTAAGTCCTTTGCAGTGTCATAATCCACTCTTAGAATTGTGATATCAATTGGGACTTTATCAAAGTTTGCTTGTATATCTTTATCCGCTGCCTGACATGATGGACACCAGGCAAGTGCTGCGAAAAAGAGCACTGCTTTGCCATCACTTTCCGTTGCTTTTGCCAGATTTGCCTCTGAATAATCAACGTATCTCTGAGAAAGCGATGAATCATTAGGCTGAGCAGTAGGCTGTGATTTCTCAGTTTCGTTTTTTATTGTATCTGGTTGTGTCACTACCTGATTTTCAGTTGTGGAAGTGCTTGAGTTGTTAAGCATAAAAAATCCCCCACCGATTAATATCAGTACTACTACTCCAATTACTACATGTGATGTTTTCATATACTCACCTCCTTTCTATTTATTGAAATATTTGTCTTGGGTGATTCTTTCAAAAGCTGTTTAAAAAAATTTATAATTTCTTTTTCTTTTACGTTAAGAGGTGGGTGCGAATCTATTTCTTCATCCTCATTGCAGCAAACTTTTATTCCTTTCATGGTATTTGAAGAATATGGGAAATTCGATAATAAATCTGTCGTATATATGACAAATTGCTTTAGGAGGAAATTTGTTGTAACTCTGCTTGATTAAATTGGATTGACTTTCCAGTTCGTTTAATAAGCCCTTTTCTCTCCAACTGATTAATAAAGGTTGTTACTGTCTGACGAGAAATTCCAAGCATTTGAGATAACTCTTCATGAGTGAATTTCTCAGAAATCTCCATGTAATTCTCGTTTTTCTTTTTCCCAAGATTTAATAAAAGCTTAACTAATCTCTGAAAAGCACTATCAGAAGCAACGGAAGACATGCGAGCCTCAACTAAAAGAAGGCGATTAAATAATTGCCTCATCAATGTTTCCGATAAATCAGGGTATTGACTAATCATAGAGAAAAAACTATTTTTTTCTAGTGAGCAAACATATGAATCAACAGTTGCCTCAACGAACACATCCGATGCTGCATCAGACCCCAGATCACCGAAGAGGCTACCCGGAAGTAAGCGTTCTATTATTGTTTTTTTACCATTAGGGGTGAGTTGGTATAGCTCAACTTGACCAGTTTTAACTATAAATACTTTATCATGATCCCCGGGCTCAAAAATAACTTCATTTTTAGAATAGACCTTCATAAAAAAAAGACCTTCTATTTTTTGAAGTTTATCTTTTCCAAGTTTTTTAAATAAATCAAGCTGCTGGATATACCATAATTTCTTAGTCATATTTATATTCTATCAAATGATATAACTAAAAAATACTTAGCCTTAAAATATACAATAGTAATTGTATACCTTGATTTGAAAAATATAACAAATGGTTTTTAAATTCTTTTAAATTTGTTCCTGAAGAATGATATTCCATTTATGGTTTATCTGTACCAAGAAAAGTTCTTGGATTTACAGGTATTCCAAAGATGTCTATCTGAAAATAAAGATGTGGACTAGCCTCGAACCTACAAATGGAATGCCAAATCAGGCTAATCTCGATCTTTATCAAAAAAGTTCTCTATAGTGCCGCGGAGAGGACTCGAACCTCCACATCCTTACGAATACAGCGTTCTGAACACTGCGTGTATACCATTTCACCACCGCGGCATTAAGAGGATTTTAACAAACGTTAAATATCATCGCAATCTATCTATTTTTCTTCTCATAACTTCTATGAAGAAGGGTATAGTTCACTCTTGGATAATAACCGCTGGGAGGTGGCCCTAAGCTTATAACAGGCTCAGAAATAAGTTCAGTAATTATAGGCCTGCCAATTTCATCAAAAAGTACTGTTTCTTGTGCTGGTTCTTGAGGTTGCTGTTCGGGCGCAGGGGAAGGCTTGAGGAGTTTTACTGAGCACGTGGCTAAAGAATCTGTATCAAAAACTCCGGGCGGTGGTAATGGTCCAAATTCCGTACCACCACTCGGTCTTGTTTGAGGTGAACCCTCAACGGCAGCCACAAGTATATATTATAGAATCAATGAATTCATTAAAAGATGACAAATCAGATCACTTAATATCAAACTACCGAAAAAGCCGAAGTTGAGGTATAATTAGCAAGCATTGGGAAGTCGTCTAATGGTAGGACAACAGCCTTTGGAGCTGTTTATTCTGGTTCGAATCCAGGCTTCCCAGCAACGGATTTTAGCCTTAGACTGCTATATTAAGATAGACCACTCCTTACTTGAATTCGAACTAATGATATAATAATTATATGAAATACGGTCTATATGGGAAGTTTACTGCTAATCCACGAAAGCGAGATGAATTAGCGTCAGTATTAACTCAAGCGGCAGAATTGCTATAGAGTAATAAAGATTGTATTCATTACCTTATATGCGCTAGCCATGAACCTGATGTAATCTGGGTGACAGAAACTTGGAACACTAAAGAAGCACATGATGCATCTCTTGAACCAGAGGAAATTAAAGCTCTTGTACGTCAAGCGATGCCTCTTATTGCCTCAATGTCAGAGCAAACTGAACTTCAAGTTTTAGGTGGTAAAGGGATTTAATTTTAAGTTAAATTCGTGTAGTTCGGAATATAAATATTATCTTCAGCTGTTCTCCAAAAGGTTCGAATAGCGTCCATGTCCGCCAGCAATTTTACCCAAAAAATACCCATCCTGAAAAAGTAAGAAGCTTTTTGTTAAAATAAACTTATGGATGTAAATAAATTATTCGAAGATAGGATAAAAGAACTAGGTGACTGGAGAGGCGAAAAGCTAATTGAACTAAGAAGAATTGTTGAAAATGTTGCGCCAGATGCACAACTAACATGGAAATGGGGTTCTCCTGTTTGGACGCAAAACGGCTTACTATTATCACTAGGCTCTTTCTCAGATCATGTTAAGATACATTTCTTTAAAGGAACTTCTATCCGTAACTCCGGAAACCTTTTCAATTCAGGAATTGAAGCAAAACTGACTCGAGGAATTAACATATTTAAAAACGATGCTATTGATGAAAAATCACTGATCACGCTCATTAAAACAGCAGTGGAACTTAATACCAAGAGTTAAACATTACCCTCAGATTAAATATTGCCTGAAAAATTAATCCAAATTATTTTTGTATAATAAAATAATGATTCTTACACTTACTGCAATTGCGCCATTTTTTCTACTTTTTGTACTGATGGCTTTATTTAAAAAACCTGCTGTTGTTGCAGCTCCAATTACACTTCTTTTTACATTGCTTGGTGCATATTTTGTTTGGGGAATGGAACCATATCTAATAGTCGCTTCCCTAATTCGAGGAGGACTTATAACTCTTGAAATTATTTTTATATTACTTGGGGCAATTATATTGGTCAATATTCTTAAGCAGGCTAAGGTATTTGATGTTATTGAGAACATATTTGCCAAAGTCTCTCCAGACAAAAGAATCCAGGCTATTCTCATAGGATGGTTTTTTGTGGCCTTTATTGAAGGCGTGGCTGGCTTCGGCACTCCTGCAATTCTGGCTGCACCACTTCTGGTCGCCTTAGGATTTGCTCCTTTGGCAGCTGTTGCAATATCACTGATTGGAGATAGCGTGTCGGTCACATTCGGCGCAGCAGGACTTCCTATTTTAATCGGAATAACTCAAGGACTTGATACAGATACTCTCTCATCTATTCCTGGGCTAACTCGTAAAGTTGCGCTTGGAGCAGTTCTAATCCAATTTATTGCTGGTGCGCTGATTCCACTTTTTATTAGTGTAATAACTAGCTATACCCATAATCATTCAATTAGAAAGGGCCTCGAAATATGGCCTTTTGCTATTATTTCAGGATTTGCGTTTCTTATCCCTTTTGTTCTTTCAGCGGCCTTTCTTCCATTAGAATTTCCCACTATTATCGCGTCTCTTGTCGGGGGAGGAGTAATGATATTTATGGCAAAAAAGAAAATCCTGACACCTAAAAAGCCTCTGGAATTTATAGAAAGCCATAGAAGAAATTCTTCTTTCAGTGAATCTATATCGATCACCCAAGGATTTAAGGTTTTTTCACCATATATTGCCATACTCATTGTTCTGTTAGCTACAAGGATTCCTGCATTTGGCTTGCAAGATATTCTCAAAGCATCAAATATTCCAATTGAAAATATACTGGGAAGCACTGCTTCTTATTCGCTTCCAACGCTTTATTCTCAAGGATTTATTTTTCTAGCAATAGGGCTTCTTTGTCTTCCGCTTTTTAAGCTTGGATTTAAAGATCTTTCCAATTCTTTTTCGCAGTCGATTGGTAAAGTGTTTATTCCCTTTTTAGGACTTCTTTTCATCTTAGGGATAGTACAAATTATGGCATTTTCTTCAGAGAACACAAAAAACCTACCCGGAATGCCACTTTATCTGGCGAGTGTTCTTTCTGGGAGCGGGATTTTCTGGCCGTTATTTGCACCCTTTGTTGGCGCAATGGGCGCTTTCATAACAGGAAGCTCAACCGTGTCCAATCTTCTATTTGCATCATTTCAAGCTGAAACAGCCAAAACTTATGGTTTTAGTATTATTCTAATTCTCGCTCTTCAGGCCGTAGGGAGTGCCTTAGGAAATATGGTGGCAATTCACAATATCCTTGCGGCACAAGCAGCAGTTGGACTTAAGCATAAGGATGATAAGATTTTACGCTTAACCTTACTCCCAGCCATAATCACCATAGGTATTGCCGGAATAATAGGATTAATCCTCGCATTTTTAATCTAACAAAATCTCGTTGCTACGCTCGAAGGATTTTTTCCATGGGTTTTCCAGAAGCAAGTTCATCAATAAGTTTATCCAGATATCTAACATCTTGAATGATAGGATCTTCAATCTCTTCAACCCTGATACCGCATATGACACCTGTGATAAGTTTTCTGAAAGGATTTAGTAGTGGTGCATTTGCAAAGAAATTTTCGAAATCTGAACCCTTTTCTATCTCTTCTTCTAACTCTTTCTGACTGTATCCTGTAAGCCAGCAAATGATCTCATCAACTTCTTTTTTTGTTCGCCCCTTTTTCTCGGCCTTTGCAATATAAAAAGGGTATACCCCGGCAAAAGTCATTGTGTAGATTCTGTTCTTTTTCTTGTCATTGCTTTCCATAGATCTGCTTTATCTTAACAAAGGATAACATTATTGTTCTAATAATTTTATAAATATCTGCTTTGTTTCATCATATTGTTTTTTATTGCCCCATTTTGCAGAAAAACCAGAAGAGGTAAGGCCTATATGCAGCATGTAGCATAGCATCCTTTCATCATAGTTTTCGATATTTTTATCTTTATAATTTTTTCTAAATATCTTTCCGTAATCAAGCCTATCATCCCAAAATGCCAAATACGCTATATCATAGATAAAATCACCATACCTAGATAATGCCCAATCCAAAACACCTGTTACTTTCTCTGCCTCTACTAAAACATTATTAAATCCGAAATCTCCATGAATCAGTGAGCGATCTTCATTCAAAAACTTTGCGAGATCTGATATTTGTGAATAAGCCTTATCGAATAAATCTTTTTCATAAATTCCCTCCATAAATAATTTTTCCCAGTTGAAATAACTGCTTTTATCTATACCAAGAATCGCATCCTTCCAGGTCTGGTGAGGTGCATTTCCGTCCGCTACATTCCAAATCCCATATCCAGAAGCTTGAGAGATATCTGCATCGTGAATTTTTTTGAGTACTTTGGCAAGGTGTGGAAACACCAAGTTTAATTCATTTAAATTAAGTGAATTTAAAATATTTCCATCTATCTTTAGGCTAATTGAAAAATATAAATCGTTTTCGATCTTTCCCTGCTTAAATACCTTTGGAATTATTAGCTCCCTTGAAGAGAAATGTTCAAATGCATATTTATCTTTCCTAAAATCCTCATCATGAGAATCCAGCTTGATTACATATTCTTTATCATTACTAGCAAACAAAAATGCTCGTGCATTTTCATTTCCTGAAAATTCACTGATAATCTTTACGTTCTCAAAACTAGCTTTAAGAAAATCTTCAATTTTATTTGTACTAATATTTATTTTTCTTGTTGACATGAAAAGAGTATAGCAAAAACTTGGACTTTCTATGGATTTTAAGTGGAATAATACTAGATCTTTTCAAACCTCGCGCTTTGTTTAATCTAATGAATATCAATAATTATATAATGACAAACGATAAATAACGAGCTAAAATAAACTTTACAGTTCACAAATTCTATCTTTTATTTATGAAACAAGGTTCAACATTATTTCTTAAACTTGTAATCATTCTCATTGCTGTCGGAACAATCGGCACAATGATTTGGTTTCCTCAAACAGTAGGCAGAGCAAAAGACCTGGATCTGATAAGTATTTATAGTGATCCTTTTATTATCTATATATATTTAGCTTCAACCCCATTTTTTATTGGCTTATACCAGACGTTCAAATTACTAAACCTCATTGATGCAAATAAAGCTTTTTCCCCAAGAAACAGTTAATACTTTTAAGAAAATGAAATTTGCTTCTCTTGCTCTGATCAGTTTTATTATGGTGGCGGTGCTTTATATCCGTTTCTTTGTACAAGGCGAGGATCACGCAGGACCTACAATGATTGGCATTTTTATGGCACTGGCTTTCGGTGTCATTGCTACAGCCGCAGGCATCTTCCAAAAACTTTTCCAAAATGCTGTTGACATAAAATCTGAAAATAATTTAACAGTATGAGGTTAATATATGGCAATTGTAATAAATATCGACATAATGCTGGCAAAGCGAAAAATGAGCGTAACAGAATTAACCGAAAAAGTTGGTATAACCATGACTAATCTTTCCATCCTAAAAAATGGAAAAGCAAAAGCTATTCGCTTTTCAACGCTTGAAGCTATTTGTAAGGCATTGGACTGCCAGCCCGGGGACATTCTAGAACATAAAGATGATGAAGAAAATAAGATCAACAAATGAAAAGTAAAAACAATAATATCGTTATAAAAAACAAAGACATAATTAGCGTATTTGCAGCTACAGCTGGAATCCTTATGCTGCCATTAATAGGCATACAGGTGGACTCAGATGTCGACTGGAGCATCTCTGACTTCCTCTTGATGGGAACACTCATTTCGGGAACCGGACTTCTAATAGTTTTAGTTGCGAGAAAGGTTAAAAACACTACTCACAGAGGTGCATTGATACTTGCTCTTCTTGCAGCACTTTTTCTAACATGGGTACATCTTGCAGTCGGAATTGTTGACACTGCGCCATTCGCAGGCAGTTAAGACCATTCCAATCCCGCTCACGCGCGTGGGCGGGAGGACTACCTTAGCCTCAACTGATATTTTCACCTTACTTCGACAAAAAATTTTGTCTTTTTTTAATTTTTTATTGTGAACTACCATGAAGTTGATATACTGAAGATATGAAAAAAACCTTAAGATATGGCTTTAAGGCATTAGAGATGGCATGGCATGCTAATGGAATCAACGCAATTATTGCTCTAGTAAGTAATCTTTATGACAGCACTGTTTATCCACTTATCCAGGTATTGCTTCTTTCAATATTTCTCGACTTATTAACTCAGCAAGAGAATTTAACATTCATAGATATTAGTTGGATAATTGCAGTATTTTTGATTGCTTCTATCCTTAAGCTTGCTCTTAGAAGCTATCTTGATATAAAAGAGGTATTTTTACAAACTCAGCAAGATGGATATATTGACTTACAGATAAGTAAAAAGCTAACAGAGCTAGACCCTGCGACATTTGAGAATCCTGAATTCCAGGATTTATTAGCACAACTTGAAGGAGTTAAGGGCACGCTGCAAATGCACCTCGTTAGATTTACAGGCCTCATAGATTCAGTCTTTAAATTTGTAACTGCTGCAATTATTGTCTCTGCTATTTTCCCTCTATTTGCGCCAATTATCATTATTGCCACAATTCCATCTTACTTAGCTTTTGATAAAGCGAGAATTAAAACTTGGCCATACTTTGTTGAGAAGAGGGCAATCGTTACAAGAGTTACACAATATATTAAAACTCTTTTATCATCAGACTCAACATCGAAAGAAGCAATTATTTTTCAAACAGGGCCTGTGCTTTTAAATAAAATTAAAAAGGAACAAGGCATATATTACAAGAGCTTTGGAAAGGCAAATGACCCATGGATAATAAAGATAACCCTCGCAAGAATCTTACAATTTGGTGCTTTTGCTTATACTCAATATCTGAATTTATCAAGAGTTTTGCAAGGCACACTTGGTATTGGTCAATTTACCTTGGTTTTTCAACAATCATTTGCCCTAGCACAGAGTGCAGAAAGTAGTTTAAGTTTTTATTCTAGTATTGCAGCTCGTAATAAATATCTTGAAAAGTATTTTGATTTTCTTAACACAAAAAAAATTATCAATTCTCCTGATAATCCGATTGCGATACCACAAAGTCCAACTCCGCCTTTAATTGAGTTCAATAATGTGTCATTTCGTTATCCCAAAACTGAAAGAGACATCTTAAAGGACTTCAATCTAACAATTCAGAGCGGAGAAAAAATCGCACTGGTAGGAGAGAATGGAGCAGGTAAAACAACATTAATCAAGCTGCTTCTGAGATTTTATGATGTAACTGAAGGGGAAATTCTTATCAATGGAGTAAATATTAAAGAAGTTAGCCTTGACGAATGGCATAAATATATCGGAGCATTATTTCAAGACTTTATAAAATATCAATTTACTTTTAAAGAAAATGTTTATTTTGGAGATTTAACTAAAAAACAGGAAGAAGAACTTCTGAAGGAAGCGATAGTTAAATCAGGAGCGGATAAATTTCTAGACACCTTACCAGACGAATACGACCAGATTGTTGGAAAAATGTTTGAAGGAGGAATTGATTTATCAGGAGGTCAATGGCAAAAATTGGCACTGGCTCGCGCCTTTTATAGAGATGCGCCCATTTTAGTGTTGGATGAACCCACCTCAGCCATTGATGCAAAAGCTGAGTACGAAATTTTTGAAAAAGTCCAAAAACTTCAAAAAGACAAAACCGTTGTCATTATTTCACATCGTTTTTCAACAGTACGTAATGCTGACCGCATATTAGTGCTTGAAGATGGAAGAATTGTCGAGGAAGGCAGTCATGAAAAACTGATGAAAGAAGAAGGACTATATGAAGAGTTATTCACGCTACAGGCAAAGGGTTATAAATAGCCTCAAATACCGCATAAATAAGACCTATAATACTTGACTTTACCCATTTCTTCTGCTATACTGCGCTTCTTAAATCGCCAACCATGAAGGTTGGCTTTTTTAATATTTATGGAACAAGGAATAATCACAGGAGTACTTGCGGTTTCGCTTGCATTCCTGAACCCAGCAACAGCTACTCATATTCAGCCAGCATCTCAAGAAAGAGCAGAGATGAGGGATTATCGTGTGCAAGAAGGGGATAGTCTTACATCTATCGCTGAAGCTTTATATGGTTCAACAGATTTCTGGACTACAATCTGGAATGACAATGCTTCAATAAAGTCACAAAATCTTATTGAAAAAGGTGATATTCTAAAAATTAGAAACAATAAGCCGACCGTAGCTGAAGAGCTTAATGAAGGACTCCTGAAGAAAGTAGCTGTTAAGTCTGTTGCTAAAGCAGTTGCAAGCCCAACACCAATGCAAACTACAGCAACTCCTGTTCAGACAGTACCAATAACATCATCTGACTCTCCAAAATCTTTAACAGATACCCAGATAACGTATCTCGGGCAGTGTGAGGCTGGGATGATAGCTAACAGAAATACAGGAAACGGATATTATGGTGCTTTTCAATTCTCATACGCAACATGGAAGAGCATGGGAACCGCCTATGAACGTGCAGATCTAGCTCCTATTGAGGTTCAGATTGATGCTGTTCAAAGACTTCTGCAGAGATCAAGTATTTTTACACAGTTCCCGGGCTGCGCACGAAAAATGCAGGCTTCAGGAATTTTATAATTATTTTCGTCCTCCATATCAAATCAGAAACTAGCAGTTAATGGATCTCATTGTTGACATTAAACGCAGCAGTTGCCTATAATCACTGAATGGATCCTAAATCCAAGACAAAATCAAACTCAAAGACTACAAAGCCTCAAAGAAAATCTGTTATTAAATCAGATTCAGATATTGAAATTGCTCAAGAATCCAACAGCACACAAAATTTTACAAATAAATTAAACTCAAAAAATAAGAAATTAGCTGTTCTAATAATCGCGGGAATATTCCTCATTGTCGCAGGTGTGTTAATCGGCAGAAATACTCTACTTGCTGCAATGGTAAATGGTAAACTCATCACAAGACTTGAGGTTATTAGAGCTCTTGAAAAAACTAACGGAGAAGCAACTCTTGAAGCTATAATCACAAAAACTCTGATAGAGCAAGAGGCTCAAAAGCAGGGAATGATGCCATCTCAAGATGAGGTTAACAAGGAGATAGAAACTATTTCAAAAAATATTAAAGCGCAAGGTACCACTTTAGATGAAGCATTAGCAGCACAGGGCATGAGTCGGGAACAGCTTGAGGAAGAAATAAGCATTCAACTGGCATTAAGAAAAATGACAGCAAAAGATATAAAATACACTAATAAAGAAGTTGATGATTTAATATCTCAAAACACAGAATCAATTCCGGAAGGTGTAACTGAAGAAGAATTTAGACAACAGGCGAAAGCACAGCTAGAACAACAAAAGCAACAGGAAGCTTCAGAAAAGCTTATTACAAAACTCAGAGATCAGGCAAAGATCAGCAAATACCTCAATTACTAAATCCCTGTTCAATGAACTAATAAACTCGGGCTGCATTAGCTTTTTGATACAGGACAGCTAAGATATAACTTTACATTTGAATTTCCCTTTGCCATGATAAATATGTGAAGAATGTTATAAATCTCCTTGGCTGGTACGGCGCTTTAGCGACTCTTGCTGCATACTTTCTGGTTAGTTTTGAAATTATGGGACCTAGGGATCTTACTTACCAGGCTCTTAACTTAACCGGCGCAATAGGACTTGCCTGTATCTGCTTTTACAAAAGAACTTATCAGCCGCTTTTTGTTAATATCGTCTGGAGCACAATAGCAGTCTTTGCGATATTAAACATTCTTAGGGTTTATCTATAATGGCTAAGAAAAATATTGGTTATAAAAGAGATCTGGAACTTTTAATAATCTTTATCGCGATACTTGTAGGTATTGCGGGCTACGCTGCTTACAGTTTGCATCACACAGCCTATCATCAGGCTCTGATTTTTCTCTTTTAATTTCCAAAAGCTTTGGAAATCATGCTTAATCCGAGGATCAAGAAAAGAACAAACAAAATCGAAGCATTATGGTACAAAAACCATGTTTTAAGATCTTCAAGCTTAGAATTTAGCTTATTTCCTAGTATAAGAAAGCCAACGACGGGAATTAAAATACTGATACTAGCTACAAATGCATAAATCGAAAGAGCAGTGAATGCTTCAACGATATTTGATGTATTTTGTCCAATCTGGACTCCAGCCGCAATATCTATAACAGTGTTCTTTGCGTTAACTGTAACAAGCCCAAAAGCTATAACAAATGCCATAATGGGAGACATTCCGTCTATTGCATTCATCCATTTAGGAGTTTTAGGTGTAACTCCGGCTTTCGGTCTCATTTTCCACTCTTTGATGGCAATAGCAAGCAAGAATATTCCCAATATCAAATGGATATAGAACATAACAGTCGACTGACCTCCTGCAGAATTTACTGGACTATCAAATATAATCATGAAAAGACCGACATTTACATAAATCGCGACAACCCAGCCGACAAGAAAACTTAAGCTATTTAATTTTGCTCTATTACTTAAGAGTAGAAGGATAAGCGCAGCAATAGGCATTGGGCTTAAGGCAACAGCGGCACCGTGGGGAAGTATCGAAGTAATTACAGAAAGAAGATCCATAAGCTATTATTCTCATTCTGCATATTAATTGTCAATAAAAATCTGTTTTAGCCTCACTTTGACAAATTACAAATGCTCTGATAATATCTCTACTTATGGACATGATAGTTGCAGGAGCTATTTTCCTGCTGACAATTTTCCCGGCTGTTAACGAGTCGAAGAAGCAAGCTTCTTCACCGTCCCTGACTCCTCCCACCGCCTCAAAAATCCCTATCACTAGCACCCCCACACCAATACCTACTGAGAAACCAAAAGAACCAAAAATTCATGAAGTCTCTACGGGAGATACAATGGACAGCATTGCTATTAAATATTATGGTTCTTCAAAGTATTGGACAACTCTTTGGAATGACAACGACGGGATTGTGGACCCAAGGATAATAAGATCTGGAATGAAGCTTAATATTAGAGAAGTAGGACCAAAAGAAGTAGAGAAGCTCAATCCAAAACTAATTAAAGTTCAAGATGAGGTGCTTTCCCTAAGCCCAAGTCCTACGCTAACACCAGCTCCAACTCAGGAAGTAAAAGGGACAGAAACTTCACAAACTCCAACTCCAACTGCACCTGAAAGAACTCCTGCACCAGCGGGATCATTTGAAGAGGTCTATAAACAAGCTGGTGCAAAATACGGCGTGCCATGGGAAATACTGTACGGCTTACATCACATGGAGACAGGGGGACGCGACGGAGCAATTTCGAGCGGTTACGGGACAGGAGCACAAGGTCCACTTCAATTTATGCCTGGAACCTGGGCTGCATATGGAGCTGACGGAAATGGAGACGGTGTGAATGACATTAATAATGCTGTTGATGCAATACACGGAGCTGCAAATTATCTGGTTACACATGGCGGCATTGAACAAGGACTTAAATCTTATGGTGGAAACTCAGAATTAGTATATCAATATGCACGCTCACGAGGCTGGAGTCAGTAAATATAGTGAGCGGATGACCAGATTCGAACTGGCGACCTTCTCGTTGGCAACGAGACATTCTACCACTGAACTACATCCGCGCGTCCCAAGTATAGCAAATTAGCCTCAATTACTCAACAAAACTCTTATTTTGCAAATTTGTGATTATCAATAGGAAAATATAACTTCATGGGAATTGTCGGATCTTGGGCCATTGTTTCGCTTTCTTCTCTTCCTAAATAGTTAACTTCGATTTTATAATTAGTTGATTGTGGATTTTCTGAACTAGGAACAATACTTTTAACTATAACTCTATCTTCAATAGGCACGGAGCTTGTATTATTAAGCTCTTGAGATGTAGCATGAAGCAAAACTATGTATACAAATGTACCGCTTCCGCCATAATTCACATTTATAACACCATAAAGATCATAATCATTTTCTCCTGTTGAGACCTTTGCAAAAACATTTCCAAGCTCAATTATTCCTGCAGTTCCATCTCCAGCATCAAATTCTCCTTTACCGTCTACGAGTGAAACAGTCGCACCTGTATCAGGAATTGTAACCTGCGCATTCTCTAGAAGCTGTCTAACAGTAAAGGTGGACTCTCCGCTCCCATCCTGATTTTTCATTATGACAGACGGATTATTCTGAACACTTATCGCCTGAGTGGGAACTGATGAATTATCGGCTTCTTTTGAATCATTTATATATAAATATGAGCCTAGAACTACTATCAGTATCATGAGGATTCCAAGCCTTATCTGGTTATAATTTATGCTTTTTTTAGCCATAAATTAACTATATAACACTCAGAATTTTCTGTCTACTTTTGTTATAGTTTTGATATCTTTGAGGCAATTGACACAATGACGAAGAAATGGAAAAATAGTTTGACATGAAAAAGATTATCGTACTTACCACCTTTTTCGTAGGAACCCCTCTTCTTCTCTTCATCTGCATATTCTATCTTTCTTATCTATATACAACTAAGAACGGTGATATACTTGGAGAAAGCACAGGCGTCGCATATGCTGCTCTTCCTCCGGCAAACGAAGCATTTGAAGCAAATATAGTACAAGAAGACTCACAGGTAGAAGTAGTAAGACAATTCTTTGCAAAACACAACTCACCGCTCGAGCCATTTGCTCCTGATATAATTGTGGCTGCAAAAAGGCATAATCTCGATTACAGACTTCTGCCTGCAATTGCTATGCAGGAAAGCACTCTCTGCAGACGCGTTCCTCACGAATCCAACAATTGCTGGGGATGGGGAATATATGGAGGCAAGGTAACCAGATTCAATAATTATCCTGAGGCTATAGAGACTATATCTAAGGGACTTGCCACCAAATACCGCGGAAGAGGCCTTATAACGCCCCACGAAGTAGGTAGAATGTACAACCCAAGCAATACCAATAACTGGGCTGAAAATGTCACCCACTTCATGGAAGAGATGAAATAGCCTCAAATTGCTTTAATTTAGCCTCAAGAGTCCCATAGTAACCACTTGACAAGTCCTATAGTTAGTGGTAGAATACTCAGTTAGATCCTAAGGTGTGCCTTTCCAAATGTACACGTTAGGATTTTTTTATGGCTCCGAGATATCGGAGCTTTATTTATAAATACTACTATGAAAAAACTGATAATAATTTTAATACTTATTTTTACGGCTTTTGTTAGCCAGGGAAAAGCACATGCTTTGGAAGCTTCAGGTTCATCAGCTACTCTTAAGTCTAAGGTGGCAGAAAACAAAGTAGATAACAGAGCCGAGATACTTAAAGGCTTCTTAGAACAATATAACTCACCTATGGTAAACGAGGCTGAAAATTTTGTTAAGTACGCAGATAAATATGACCTTGATTGGAGGCTTGTAGCTTCTATTGCCGGACTTGAATCTGGATTTGGAAAACATATTCCTTACGAGTCATATAACGCATGGGGATGGGGAGTTTATGGAGACAATGTTATAAGATTTGAATCATGGGAAGAAGGAATTGAAACTATTTCCCATGGTCTTCGTACTAGATATCTTAAAGATAGACCTGAGTCAGATCCATATGTAATTGGGCCGACATATGCTTCTTCTCCGACATGGGCTGTTAGGGTGACATTTTTCATGAACAGGATGGAAGAATACAGGCTTAGAAACGCTAAATCTACTCTTGCTCTAGCCTTATAAGTCTTGCCTCTAGGCAATGATTCGGCTATAATGACCTTGCTTAGTTTCCAAGAGCAAAGCGCCTGTTTACAATAGGCACTCATTTAAAAATCAAGGTAAGAAATCGTTGGGAAAAACCGTAAGGTTTGTCCCAAGTGACGAGCGGATGTGGTGGAATGGTAGACACGCAAGTTTTAGGAACTTGTGCCTTTAAAAGCGTGGGGGTTCGAGTCCTCTCATCCGCACAAATATGATAAATTTTGACATAGAACCATCTTACATGCATCACGCAGCAAGATTAGTGCATCATGCAATAGCTGCTGAAAGAATTTTTGAAAGTTCTGGTAATGCTAATAAATGGGAAAAGCATAGCCTGGCTGCTGAGAGAATACAAGGAGAGTGGACTGATAGAACGCCGCTTCCTGATCTTGAAGCAGGAAGAACAGTTTATGACTCTGAAATGAATAGAATCGATCAAAGAGTATTATCTGCTCTGAGAGATGGGTCACCTTTAGATATCGGGCTGGAGTTAAGAATGAAGCTGGAAACAGATAAAGAATGGTATCCGAGCCAGGAAATCATAAATGGAGAAATAATATGACAGATACAACTAAAAAAACAGTTAAAAAAACACCTGCAAATACACAGGAAAAAAATATTATTGAAAGAACACCTGATGGCACTATTGAACTCAAGATGGTTCTTCCATGGGCTGTTATTAAGAAAGAATGGGACGTTGTAATCGAAGAAATGGCTAAGTCTGCCAATTTACCCGGATTTAGAAAAGGTAAAGCTCCAGCGAAACTTGTGGAAGAAAAAATCGATAAAGCAAAGGTAAAAGATGAAGTTTTGAAAAAACTTCTTCCAGTTTCTTACGCAGAGGCTTTAAAAGTACATAACATTAAGCCTATTATAGATCCGCAAATTCATGTAGACGGAGAGCTGGCAGAAGGCAAAGACTGGCAGCTGCATGCGATTACTTGCGAACTGCCTGAAATTGACTTAGGAGATTATAAAACTAAAGTTAAAGCTATTACAGCAAAAGGAAAAATTGCAGTTCCTGGAAAAGAAACAGAAGCTCCTAAATTTGAAGAAGTAATCGGTGCTATTCTTGAAGCCTCTACTGTTAAAATCCCGGGAATTCTCATTCAAAGAGAAGCAGACAGACTTATTTCCCAAATGCTTGATGAAATAAAAAAACTTGGAATGAATTTAGACCAGTATCTTGCTTCATCAGGCAAGAATCCGGAAGATCTTAGAGCAGAATATGCTAAAAAGGCTGAAAGAGACCTAAAGCTTGAATTTGTTCTACAAAGAATTGCACAAGAAGAGAAAATTACTGTTGATGAACCTGAAATTCAAAAAACTATAGACGGAGCAAAACCCGAAGAGAAAACAAGTCTTCAAGCCAACAGATACCTACTAGCCTCAATAATCAGGCAGCAAAAAACGCTTGATTTTCTAAAGTCCTTGTGATAAATTAAGCCCATAATTATGAACCTCCTAAAGCTGAAAGGCTCTAAAAAGGAAAGAAAGCAATATTCTGAAGAAGGATTTTTAGAATCTTTAGGTAGCATTGCGACAGAAACCGTAAATCAGGTAAAGGATAATATTGATGACGGTTCTCATGATGCATGGAATCAGCTTCTTCTCGCAGAAAATGATAAAAAGGCTTCTGAACATCACAATCCGCACGGCGGGGATCTAAACCCTGGTGAAGAATTTGATCTTTCTGGCGTTAAAGAAGCAGCCCACGAAGTAACAGAGATGGGACGAGCCATGATGTCTGAGATAGTCCATGCAGGCGAGAGAGCAGAATCAAGAAATTCTCAGGAAATTGAAGTAAGACTTCATGAAATTATTATTGAAATCAAAAAACTCTCAGAAAGCTCAGGAGAACTTCAAAAACAGGTTGAAGATATCAGCATGGAACAAATGGGAGAAAATCCAGGAGTTTATCATGTAAATTTCTTAGAAAAAATGCTTTCTTTTATACATGAGCTTAGAATGAGCGTAGATAATTCATTAGCTTGGTTCTCTGCTTTAAGAGGTAAAAAAGCTGCACGCCAATATCACACCATGGCCAAAAAACATGGAACTTCATTTACGCTTAACAGCGAACGTCAGATTGCAACACTAGTCGGATAATCCTCAAATTACTTCTTGACATATTTTTAGTTCTTTTGATATCCTAATAGACGTGAACAGAAACATAAACCTTATTATCGTCCTTCTTAACTCCTTACGGGGAGCTAAGTTCTTGGGCTAATAAGACTCGAGACCAACTTAGACCTCCCCACCGGGAGGTTTTTTTATGTGCAAATATGCCGGAAACATTAAAAACTTATCAGAATCAAACAACTGAAATACAAAAGGTGCCAACTGTTGAGATACCCCAAGGTGAAGTCGTTAGAAATATAAGAAGAGGAACATTAATTAATGCTGCAATTAATCCAGGCGCATGCGTGTTAGGAATCATAGAAACTGGCGAAAACGATGAATTTATGGCGGGACATTTTTTTGCAGGAGAAATTGTAAAAGAACTAAAAGCAATGGCGGACATAGGGGATGGTGTTGTTGTTTATCAAGGCCCAGTCGAAGGTGAGGTAGTCGATCTTTATTCCAGTGGACAGAGATTAACTCCACGCGAAGTAAAAAGAAGGTACAGAACAAGAGATTTACATAATCTTACTTAAAAGGAGGTGAATAATTTATGAATGAAAGAAGAGAAGGGGCAGGTGGTCCAACAGATTTTCAAGTTAGTCAAGCACATGTTCCAGAAGTAGAAATGCACTTTACAGTTGTAGAGCCTGTAATGCCAGATAATGTTGATCAGCAAGAAGTTCATGTTCTTTTAGAACAAGAAGGGGTTTAATAAGTTAAACAGAAAGGGGGTGAAAACATTATGGTAACTGAAGTAAGTATATTAAAAGAAGAAGATACGCTTAAGCCTGATAAAAATAGGTGGCCTGCTGATGGAAACGGTTCTCGGAGATTTGCTGAACCTGCTCCAACTCCGCATGCAATAAACTGGGACCTGAGACCAAAAGGTCCTCAAGGAAACGCAGGAGCAGAAGCAAGACAGCGTGCAGCACTAGCTCGCTTTGAAGCGACCAATTTAGTGATTGTAGATGAAGTGCCACTTGAAGGTAGTGGAACTTTAATCTTTGAATCAAACGGGGTAACAACTGAAGTAGATGTAGTTGCATGCGAACCAATTCCTATGTCAGAAATGATACCTGCAGCAGATCCCAAACCAGCTGGGGTAGTTACACCATTATGGAGAGCGGGAACAGCATTATTTTTACTTGGCGAGAATCAACCTGCGGAAATGCAAGAGTAATTGACATAGGCGGCTTTATCAATTAATATTCGTAAAGATATGAAAAAATACTTTATGATGTGTGCTTGCATGACTTCCTAACGGCGGTATTTTGCATACACAATAACCGCCTGATAGGCGGTTTTTTTATGGAAAGGAGGTGAATTTATTTATGGACAGATTTAAACCAGATCATTCAGCGCTCGGAGTAGATCTCAGGGGAACTTGGCATCATCCAGGAAAGGATGCTGTGAATATTACACAACCTGAACAATTTGTCAGATACGGAATTAGAGTTTCCCGATCTGCAATACTAGCTACTCCTGGGTGGGGGAATGAAGCATTAAAAAGCTATGATGACGCTGTAGAGGCAGCAGATTCAAGACAAGAAGCATTCAGACTAGAAGAACAGCCTTACATAAGAAAGCTTTTGGATAGTCAGAGAATTACAAGAGAAGCAGAGGAAGCTTTAAGACCATCTGACTGGGGACCACTACCAACATTTGGTAGCCTAGTCGATGACGGACAACCTGACTAGATTGTGCTCAATTTTACAATCTGCTAAAATGAACACACCTAAAAATAACGCAAAATGGTTGGCTGATGAATTTCCATTTTGCGATCTTTAAAGGGAAATCGTTGGAGCGGACCAAAGGGAGCTCGCCTGCTTGACAGGCGCGGACCGTGAGGTTTGTCCCAATTAGGGCTCGTAGCTCAGCTGGTTAGAGCGCAGCATTGACATTGCTGAGGTCACAAGTTCGACTCTTGTCGGGCCCACTCCATCAAACTTTGACATTTAGAGAGCTTTTTGCCTAAGATAGACTAATGGGAGAAAAACACGAGAATATCTATAAGACTAAAAAAGTAATCTTTGCAAACAACTTCGTGGGCGGAATCGCATGGGGCATGGGGGTAACAATTGGGCTTACGGTTTTCTTCGCAGTACTAGCTTTCATAGGAAAAAATATCGACTTTGTACCTGTAGTGGGTGATTTTGTGGCAAGCGTAATTAATTATATTGTGAGCAACAGCGCGCAAATTCCAGGACGATGAGAAAAATAACATATTTATTAATTCTTCTAGCTCCGATGGTGCCGTTTATCTGGAGACAGCAATACTTTGCATAGTAATTGATAAAGCTAAGCTAGACTGGTAAAATACCAACTCAAGTGAATAATCAAAAAGATCACAAACAAATCGGTCAGGAACTAGAGCTATTTTTCTCCAGTGATTATGCTCCTGGGGCTCCATTCTGGCTACCAAAAGGAATGATAATCTTCAAGGAACTTGAAAAATATATCAGACAACTTACTCTTGATAACAATTACCAGGAAATCTCAACTCCTATCATGGTTAAATCACAGCTCTTCAAGGAATCCGGCCACTGGACAAAATTCGGGGAACACAACATGTATAACTTAAATCTTTCTGATGATCCAGAGGATGATACAAAGGGAATTTCATATACCTTAAAACCTATGAATTGTCCTGAGGCAACAGTTGTTTATAGATTTAGACCAAGAAGCTATCGAGAACTTCCGCTTAGACTTTCTGAGATAGGAAGACTTCATAGAAGAGAAAAATCAGGAGAAGTGAATGGCCTTCTTAGAGTCAGACAAATCACCATGGATGACGCTCATATTTTTACTCCAGAAGAGAATATTTTTGATGAAATCTCAAACATTCTAGACATCATGGTAGAGTTTTATACTAAATTCGGATTTGAATTTGAATTTAGACTTGCAACAAAACCCAAACTTTTTGCAGGAACAGATGATAACTGGTCAAAAGCAGAAAAAGATCTAGAGGAAGCACTTAAGAAAAAAGACCTTAAATATACAATGAAGCCTGGAGATGGAGCTTTTTACGGACCCAAAATCGATGTTCATATCAAGGATTCACTAGGACGAGAATGGCAGCTTGCTACAGTGCAGCTAGATTTCCATATGCCAGAAGCCTTTGATCTATCTTATATAAATGATAAAGGAGAAAAAGTTCGCCCTGTTATGATACATCGAGCAATACTCGGAAGCTTCGAAAGATATATTGGAATTCTTACCGAACACTATCAAGGAGCTTTTCCACTGTGGATGAGTCCAATTCAGGCAGCACTGATTCCTATTACAGATAAACACATCAAATACTGCGAAAAAGCTGCTGAAGAACTAAGAAATGCAGGCGTGAGAGTTGAAGTATTTATTAAGTCCGATACGCTCCAAGCCAAGATCAGAGAAGCGACTTTGCAAAAGATACCATATTTAGGTATAATAGGGGACAAAGAAATTGAAAAATCTTCAGTTTCTTTACGAGCGCTAAACGGGAAAGACTTGGGAACACTAAGTCTTTCGGAGTTTTTAGCTAAGCTAAAAGAAGAAATTGATAAAAAAGTATAACAAAAACAAGACAGTAACAAAATTTTACAGAACGAATGATCGTATATTTGCGTTCGAACTAAGAGTCCTTGATTCTGAGGGAAAGCAAATAGGATTACTAAAAAAACAGGAAGCACTTGAAAAGGCCCGAGAACTAGGATTGGATTTAGTAGAAGTTGCCCCAACTGCTAAACCACCTGTCGCAAGAATTATTGACTTTAAGAAATTTCTTTACCAGGAAGAAAAGAAAAGAAGGGAAGAAAAGAAAAAAGCCAAAACTTCTGAGACTAAGGAAGTCCGCCTTGGTCCATTCATGGATACCCATGATTTGGAAACTATGGTAAGACGTGCTAGGGAATTTTTAGAAGCAAATGATAAAGTAAAGCTTGTTGTCAGGTTTAAGGGTCGTCAAATGGGACATCCTGAATTTGGACATAAAGTGGTAAGACAAGCGATTGATATGCTTTCTGACATTTCAAAAGTGGATAAAGATCCGCATTTTGAAGGAAGGCAGCTTATCGCGATGATATCGCCAGAAAGGAAAAAGAAAAATGACGAAGATCAAGAAAAAAGTGAAGAAAGCAGTAAGCAGACGCTTTAAGGTTACAAAAACCGGAAAAGTTATGCATGCCCGCCAAAATTCTGGACACAGAAAAACACACAAGAGCAGTAAGAGACAGATTAGACGCGGAAAAGAACCAAAAGCTTTACATAAAACATCAGCAAAAAGAATTAAAAGACTACTTAACGTAGAATAAATATATGGCAAGAGTAAAAAGAGGCGTTGTCTCTAGAAGAAAACATAATAAATTATTCGCAAATAACAAAGGCTATATTGGAACCAACAATAGGCTTACTAAAGATGCTCATGAAGCAGCGCTTCATGCTGGCGAATATGCATATCATGGAAGAAAACTTAGAAAAAGAGATAATAGAGCTCTATGGATCACAAGAATTTCAGAAGCAGCAAAAAAAGAAGGAATCTCATATTCTATCCTTATCAACAAATTTAAGAAATCAAAAATTGAACTTGATAGAAAAGTTCTTAACGATATAGTCCAAACTGATCCTGAAACATTTTCAAAAATTGTAGCCTCAGTAAAGTAACCTCTGATATAATCTTCTCGTGACTGACAAAGATATCCTTAAACTAATAAATGATGATCCCTGGATGATGAATATTCTGTTAGCTGTTGATGGGCTTAACCTCCCGGATTGGTGGATTGGAGCAGGATTTGTGAGGAGCAAGGTTTGGGATCATCTACATAATTATAGTGAACAAACTCCTATACCTGACATTGATGTTATTTATTTTGACAAAAAAGATTTTAGCGCTCGTGAAGCAGATCTGGAAAGTACTAAAAAAGAAGATGAATATCAAGAAATTTTAACCAAAAAAATCCCAGAAATTAGCTGGTCTGTGACTAATCAAGCCCGAATTCATAAACTTCACAACAGAAAACATTATAAAAACTCTCTTGAAGCGCTATCTGAATGGTCTGAAACAGCAACATGTATCGGAGTTAAATTAGATAATGGCAAACCTGTATTGGCATCCCCGCATGGAATAGGAGATCTGGTAAATTTAAGGGTTAGACAAATTCCTGAATACAAAACTAAATATGCTCACGATCCTGATTTGTTTTATAATAGGATTACGGAAAAGAAATGGCTCACAAAATGGCCAAATCTGGAAATAATTAATTAATATGTTTTTTACAAAAGAAGGATACGAAAAAATTAAAAATGATCTTGATGAAGCTGAAAATAAAAGACCTGAGGCAGTTGCTACATTAGCCAGAGCCAGAGCCATGGGAGATCTTTCTGAAAACGGATTTTATAAAGGCGCTAGATTTGAACTTAGTGATTTGGATAGAAGAATTCGACATCTAAAGCATTTGGTCTCAGAAGGACGTGTAATTCAGAAACCAGCTCATAACGAAACCGTTCAGATAGGCCACACAGTAATTCTCAAGAGAGAAAATTGACATCATTGTTCTCTAATGCTAATATTTCCTCGGTATGACAGAATCTAAAACACTATCACCAGCTGATGAATTAGCTGCAGCTACATTTTTTTCTGAGCTTGGAATGACACCAGACGACCAGGAGGTACCAAATATTTCATCACGAAACATGCATATGGGCTCAAGTGGTCAAGAAATAAAAGCAGCAGGTATCCCTGGGACCGATAGACCAACTACAATTATGGAGTTGCCAACAGAAGGTTAATTTAGTATTATAAATTACATGAAACAGATAATAGCAGTGTGGTTTTACTTTACATCCCCTAATGGGAGGTAAAGTGCTGTTTTAAAATTTCCAAACGGCAGTAGCCTCCCAACCGGGAGGTTTTTTTGTGGCAAAAATTCAGCGGAATTTTCACCATGAATGACAAAATAAAATTCCTTTTAATCAAAATTCGAAGAATTTTGAAGAGGAAAAGCCGGCAAAAAACCGAGATCCGAACAAAGTGAGGATAAAGGCACAAAGCCGAGCTTAGACGAGGAGGTGAATAAATATGAATGAAAGTTTAGAAAGACAAAGACCAAGATTTCATCCGAGCATAAAAGTACCGGATGTAATTCCACAAGGAATGGAACTACATAAATTTCATGGAATACCAGTGTTTTTAACAGCTGCAAAGCAAGACGAACCTAGGTTTGCAAATTCAAATTTTACAGAAAAACAGGCTCATGAATTGCTAGCTTTCGAATCAGCTAGACTTAGAGCGATTGAAACCGGTGTTAATTTTAATAGGGTTATTTCAGAAATGCAATCAATGACTGTGGGGCTCGCTACGATGGATTCAAATACAGACGCTCTGAGAGCAGCTTTAATAGAAAGACCAAGACCAAACGCATACAAAGATGGCATCCTGCTCACGCCTGGAATTGAAACAGAAATAGATCTTACTGTTAGTGCTTAAAAATAGAATATAGGGTTTTAGCCTTGTTTTTGCTATAATACACTCATGTCATTTTCGAAAGTAAGAATCGGAGAGAATGTGCCTGAAAAAATCAATGTTGTGATTGAGATTCCGCGCGGGTCTCATCACAAATATGAATATGATGAAAATATGCACGAGATAAAACTTGATCGTGTTCTTCATTCATCAGTCTTCTTTCCTACGGATTACGGATTTATACCTGACACAAGAGGGGATGATGGAGATCATCTCGATGTTCTTGTGATAATTTCAGATCCTTCTTTCCCAGGGTGTGTTATGGAAGTTCGTCCTATTGGGGTGCTTGATATGGCAGATGATAAAGGTCAGGACTGGAAGATCGTAGCAATTTGCGATTCAGATCCTAGACTTAAGGGTATAAATTCTCTTGAAGATCTTGATGAACACCACAAAAATGAAATTCAACACTTCTTCGAAGTTTATAAACAGCTTGAAAATAAAGAAGTTGAGGTAAAAGGCTGGATGGACAAGGATTCTGCTTATCGGATAATTAGTGACGCTCTAGACAAACACGCCTCAGAGAGCCTCTGAGATAACATTTTTAATTTTATCTACACCTTCACCAGTCTTTGTAGAAATAAACAGTGGATAATGATTTGAAAATTGTACTGCTAATGCCGATTTATTCAGGTCAGTTACTTTATCAATTTTATTAAAAATATAAATTGTCTTATCTGTTACTTTACCAATATCAGAAAGGATTTGATTAACAATATTAATCTTAAATTCCATTTCAGGGTCACTTACATCAATAACATGTAGAATTACATCAGCATGAATTGACTCAAGCAACGTTGATTTAAATGCATCAATAAGTCGAGGAGGCAGGTTTCTTATAAAGCCTATGGTGTCTGAAAGGAGAATCTCCTCACGAATCTCTGGTAAATATACTTTACCAACTGAACTATTAAGTGTTGCAAATAACACGTCTTCGGTGAGCTTATCCTTACCAGTTAGAATGTTAAACAGAGACGTCTTACCAGCATTCGTATATCCTACTATCGAAACAGTCTTAAATCCCTGCTCACGGCGTCTTTCAAGCTGCCTTTCGCGCTCCTGAGTTAATTTCTTGAGCTGATCATTAACCGTCTTCACTTCATTTCTCCAGTGCCTCTTCATAAGCTCTGTATTGGTTTCTCCAACTCCAATCGTGCCAATTCCTCCGCCCTGGCGAGACATAACTAGTCCCATGCCATAAATACGGGGGCCCATGTACTTCATGCGAGCTAATTGAATCTGCAGTCTTGCTTCTGATGTCGCAGCATGCTTATCGAAAATTTGAAGTATAAGATCAACTCTATCCCAAACCTCTATCTGTGGATTTTCTTTCTGAAGTTCTGTTTTTAGATTATGAATTTGTCCTGGCTTTGCCATAGCATTTAATACCACAACATCCACGGGAACCTCCCGAATCTTTGTTATAATTTCACCAACTTTACCTTTTCCCACATAGGTACGCAGATCTGGCCTATCGAGTCTTTGAATAATTCGATCAGGTATTTCTCCGCCCAGTGTTGATATTAAGGATTCAAGCTCTTCACCATTTGAAATGACATTCTCATCCTGACTACCTCTTGGAGGGATTACGTGAACAGGCAAAACCCTTAATGTTTTTTTATTATCTTTCACCTTTGCATTATACCGCAACTTAGCTTTATTAGCTCTCTCCTGCTAAAATGTAAGTATGTTAGTAGATGATGTACGAATAAATGCAGTTGCGGGAAACGGGGGAGAGGGAATTCAAACTTTTATAGGAACCCGTAAAGGTATTAAATTTGGGCCATCTGGTGGAGATGGAGGCCGCGGAGGCAGCATTTATTTCTTAGCTTCTCACAATGAAAATGATCTATCCAGATTTCAAAACAGAAATGCTATAAAGGCAGAACACGGATCTAAAGGAGAAATAAAAAACCATAATGGACGTGATGCTTCTGATACTATTGTTCTAGTACCGTTCGGAACAATAATCAAAGATGAAAAATATGGCAGGCAATTTGAAATAACTGACACTAAAAACCCTGTTCTTGTCGCAAGGGGTGGAGAAGGAGAACTAGGAAGCTACAATCTGACTAAAAAAGCAGGTAAGCAAACCGTAAAAAGGATAGGACAATCTACAACCCTTCACTTATCCTTAACTCTAATCGCAGATATCGGACTCATAGGTCTACCAAATGCCGGGAAAAGCTCACTTCTTAAAGCACTAACTAACGCAACGCCTAAGATAGGAAATTATCAGTTCACAACTCTGGAACCTAATCTTGGAGTATTAGATAAGCTAATTTTAGCTGATATTCCTGGACTCATTGAAGGAGCATCAGAAGGGAAGGGGCTTGGAATTAAATTTCTCAAACATATCGAGAAGACCAAAGTACTACTTCATTGCATAACAGCAGATGACCCTGATCCAATCATAACTTATGAAACTGTCCGAAAAGAGTTTGAAAAATATAACAAAAAACTGCTATCTAAAAGGGAAATAATTTTGCTTACAAAAAAAGACCTGGCCACGGAAGAAGAAATAGCAAACAAACAAAAACTCTTCAAAGATAATGAAATTCTAACCGTTTCAATTTATGACCCAAAATCTCTCGAAGAATTAAAAAACAAACTCCAAACTCTCTAACTCCCTTTTTGCCTCGAACTTTTGTATACTTAAGAAGCTATGGAAGACGAACTGATAAGAATTAAAAACAATGCTATCTCAATGATTTTGGATACAAATGATCCGAAAGAACTTGAAGAAATAAAGCTTCAATTTCTGGGACGCAACGGAAAGCTTACAGCTGCAATGAAAAAGCTTCCCAAAATAAACCCTTCAATGCGAAAAGAAGTTGGAATTCTGGCAAATGAAGTTAAGGAAACAATTGAAGACGCCATAAAAGACAAGACTCATGAGACGAAAACTCTTCACACAAAAGCAAACACTAAAAAAATAGATGTTACCAATCCTGGCATAAAACCTCCTCTTGGTCATTTACACCCTATTACACAAGCAATCTCAGAAATTAGCAGTATTTTTGAAAGAATAGGATTTACCAGAGTTAGATATCCGGAAGTAGAATGGGATTGGTATTCTTTTGGCGCTCTTAATTTTCCAGAGGGTCATCCCGCAAGAGATGATTGGGAAACATTTTTTATAGATACCAAGCCTTCTGCAAAATACGGCCCGATGCTTTTAACTCCGCATACTTCAAGCGGACAAATAAGAGAAATGGAGAACAATAAACCACCAATTAGAATGCTTAATATTGCTAAAACTTTTAGAAGACAATCTGATGTCTCGCATACTCCTGTTTTTCACCAGTTTGAAACATTATTTGTTGCTGAAAAAGCTTCAATAACTGACTTAAAAGGAGTCCTAGATTATTTCACCAAAGCTTATTTTGGACATGACAGGGAAAGCAGAATCAGACCTTATCATTTTGAATTTACAGAGCCTAGTTTTGAAGTGGATGTAAGCTGTGGTATCTGCAAGGGAAAAGGATGCAAGCTTTGCAAAGAAGGATGGCTTGAGATGGGAGGAGCAGGAATGGTACATCCAAATGTTCTTAAAAACGCAGGTATTGATCCGACAAAATACTCTGGATTCGCAAGCGGCTGGGGAGTAGAAAGAGTACTCATGATGAAAGAAGGACTTGAGATTGATGATCTTAGGCTTTTATATAGCAACAAGCTTGATTTTCTGGAGCAATTCTAATGAATATAAAAATTATTGATTCTTGGCTTAGGGAGTATTTAGAAACTCCTGCAAAGCAGGATATTATTGCCAAAAAACTTTCTTTAACTTCTGTGTCAGTAGACAGAACTGAAAAAATTGGCAATGAAACTATTTATGACATAGAGGTTACTACAAATAGACCGGACCTCATGAGCATACGCGGAATTGCCCAGGAGGCGTCCGCTGTCTTACCCGTTGAAGGAATAACCGCAAAGTATATTGGCAAAACAGCGCCTTTAGTAACACAACCTGATATTTCTTTTCCAATTGAGATAGTTAATGATCCGGAGTTAGTAAACAGAATTATGGCGGTTATCATGGAAGTAGAAATTGGGCCAAGTCCAAAGGAAATCTCAAATAGACTAGAGCTATCAGGCATTAGAAACCTTAACAATGTTATTGATGTAACTAACTATGTAATGCGGGAGATTGGCCATCCTTGTCATGTTTTCGATTATGATTTGCTTAACACTAAGAAGATGATTATTCGAAAATCGAAAGAGGGGGAAGAGCTAACAACACTTGACGGCAAAAAGTATCGCTTGGCAGGAGGAGATATCGTAGCTGACAATGGCAGGGGGGAAATCATAGATCTTCTTGGAATAATGGGGACTGCAAATTCTGTAGTTCAGGACAATACAAAGAGAATTCTGTTTTTCTTAGACAACAATAACCCGAAGCTAATAAGACAAACATCAATGAATCTTGGAATTAGAACTGAAGCCGCAATTATAAATGAGAAGGGAATAGACCCTGAGCTTATGGAAGAAGCATTTAGACGCGGGGTGGAACTTTACAAACAAATTGCCAAAGGAAAAGTAGTCACCAAAACTCTTGATATTTATCCGAATAAATCAAAAACTCATAACATTAAAGTGGATTTAGAAAAAATAAATAGTCTTATTGGAGTTGAGATACCTGTTAAAAAGTCAGAAGAAATCTTAACAAGTTTGGGATTTGAAGTTAAGAAAACTGGAAATTCACTTGATGTGAAAGTTCCAACAATTAGAGCCAGCGAAGTTTTAATTCCGGAAGACATCATTGAGGAAATAGCTAGAGTTTATGGATATCACAAATTACCAAGTATTGTTCCCGGATTCAATTCTAACAAAACAATTGCTTACGAGAACGAATTCTTCTTTGAAGAAAGAATTAAAAATGCACTAAAATATTGGGGATTTACTGAAGCAAACACATATTCTCTTATTTCAGAAGATATGTTTGATGGACCAATTGACAGTGCAGTTAAACTTAAGAATCCTTTGACAAATGACATGGAATACATGAGAAACTCACTCATCCCAGGCCTTTTAAAAGTAATCGAAGAAAACAAGAGCAGGGACTCAGTAAGAATATTTGAATTATCAAATGTTTATCACAAGAGAACTAATGATTTACCAGAAGAAAAAATGATGCTTTCCGGAGCAATTAAAAGGACAGGTGTTTCTTTTTATGAAATTAAAGGAGTTATAGAACAACTGCTTACAGATCTTGGAATCCAAAATTATAAATTTAAAGAAAAAGGAGAACCTGGTGCCGATATTTTTATAGGCAGTGATAGGCTCGGGTATATAGAGATCTTAAATGCTAATTTAATCGATTTCGAATTAAGCTTTGAAATTATTTTAAAACACGCAACGCTAAAGAAAATTTACAAGCCAATTGCCAAATTCCCACCACTCTTTGAAGACATAACCTTTGTTCTAGGTGAGGGGATTAAAACTGAAGACGTAACTGAAGAAATAAAACTTCAAAGCTTTTTAATTCGCGAAGTAAGTCTTAAAGATCAATACGAGAATGCCAAAACTTTTCATATAATTTATCAAGCTGAAGACAGAAATTTAACAAACATTGAAATCGTGGAGATTCGTGAAGGAATAATTAAAGCAATTTCAGAGAAATTTGAAGCCTCAGTTAAGTAAACTAATTGTCGTCCTCATTATTATCCTCTTTATCTTCCTCTTTGTTGGGATTAATTACGTCATCACCAGGATGCCATAACTCCTGATCTTTATGATTCTGTTCAATCCATGCATTGATTCCGTCTTGCCATCTATTTGTGCCGTCCGCCGAAACAGGATCAGATTCACGAATATAGAAATAAATTTTATCATCTTTTTTCTTATAAATCTGAGACTGAGAAGTCGGTTCTGTTCCTTTTACAAAATACTCAGATCTAGTTGACTTGCCATCTGTAGGCATACCGCCGCCAAAAGTATCAACTTGAACTACAACAACTCCATCTGGCTTTTGCGGCTCCTCATTCTTCTTATCTTTAAGAACAAAAGTCATAATCTTGTTCCAGATAGGGGACGCTCCAGTTACACCTGACGCGATAGCAGGGTTCATAGGACTGTTGTCATTATTTCCAACCCAGACTCCAACTACATAACTTGGCGTATATCCTATAGTCCAGTTATCCCTTTTTTCATCCGTTGTTCCGGTTTTAACAGATACAGATTTTCCAGAAATATTTAATAGAGAACTCGGTCCGAAAGCATCACTTCTCGCATTATTATCTAAGAGAATATGTGAAATTAAGAATGATATCTCTTCAGACAAAACTCTTTGACCTTCTTTCTCATCAGCTTTGAAAAGAGTTTTTCCCTTATTGTCCTTCACCTCAAGAATGGTAATTGGCTCCATTTTTATTCCTTTATTTGCAAATGCGCTATATGCAGTAATTTGATCCATAAGTGACACCTCACGTCCTCCAAGAACAAGAGAGAGTCCCACATTTTGCATGTTCGATGCTGTTGGCTGCCAATTAGTCAATCCCATTTCATACCCTTTCTCCATAACGTCCTCAAGTCCTACTCGAGCAAGCATTTTTACAGCGGGGATATTCAACGAATTTCCTAAAGCAAACCGCAGCTGAGTAAGACCGCGGAACTTTCCATCATAGTTAACAGGTGTATAATTTCCTCCATCTCCATTTGGAAAATCAGTCTTAACGTCCATCACCATAGTCGAAGGTGTGTATCCTTTTTCAAATGCAGCAGCATAGACAACTGGCTTAAGAGAAGATCCAGGCTGTCTATTCGCCAATGCTACATTGAAATTACCATCATTTTCCGCGTCAAAATAATCCTTACTTCCGACCATCGCAAGTATTTCACCTGTCTTTGGATCTGACACAATAGCAGCGCCATTTCCAACCCTAAATCCTTTAAGCTTTTCAATTTCAGCCTTAACAATTTTTTCTGATTCTTCCTGAATTTCATAATCAAGAGTTGTCTTTACCTGAAGTCCGCCTGTCTCAACAGCTTCTTCGCCAAACTGATCTGCCAAAATCTGCTTAACATATATCACAAAGTGCGGTGCCTTCATTGAAGCTGACTCTCTCTGCTCAAACTTCATAGCCTTGATATCTTTAAGCGCTTTCTTCTCTTGCTCTGGAGTTATATATTTCTCTTCTCGCATTGCCTTAAGCACGATAGCCGAACGATCAATATAATATTTGTTCCCTGAATACGGTGAGTAAGAGCTTGGACTCTGCGGAAGACCCGCGAGGAAAGCCGACTGAGCAAGATTAAGGTCCCCAACTTCTTTACCGAAATAAAGCTCTGATGCTGCCTCAACTCCGATCGCAGTTCCGCCATAAGAAACATCATTAAGATACATCTCAAGAATTTCATCCTTTGAGTATCTTTTATCTACCTGGATTGCCAAAACAAGCTCTTTAATTTTACGGGGGAGCGAGCGTTCATTTGTTAATAATACATTCTTAACAAGCTGCTGAGTAATAGTTGAACCTCCGGTTACACGGCGTCTGAAAATAGGATCTATTATAAGTCCTCGAACATATCCTGTTATTGAAAAGCCATCATTTTTATAGAAATTTTTATCTTCAACTGCAATTGTTGCTTCTTGAACATCTTCTGGAATTTTATCAAGTTTTACATATGTTCTATTCACGTCTTCATAAACAGAGTAGAGAGGGACATCATTTCGATCATAAATTCTTGTGGAATTTTCAGCTTGCGCCTCAATAAGCTTTCCTGGTTCAGGAAGATCACGACTAAACCATAGAAAAACACCAAACATTAGGACTATTCCCGCAATTAAGCCTATCAAGGCATATCGGGATAATTTTGAATAAAGGAACAACTTACTTTTGGTGCCCCTAGTCGACTGTCTTCGCGTTCTAAGCCTGGAGCGCGAGCGTCTCGAGCGAGATCCATAATCAACCATTTTGTATCTCTAATTATACCAAAAATACCCATTTGTATGCTATACTCAAGGCTATATGGATGATATCTTAACCCGTGGAGTTACCAACATTATTCCTGGAAAAAATGAGCTTGAAAAAGCACTAAAGTCAGGAAAGAAGCTTAACATCTACCTCGGAATTGACCCAACAGCTACAAAAATACATCTTGGACATGCAATGCCACTTAGAAAACTTCAAGACTTTGCTGATTTGGGACACAATATAACTTTTTTGATAGGTGATTTTACAGCTCTCATCGGAGACACATCTGACAAAGATGGAGAAAGACCTTCCTTAACATCTGAAGAAATAAAAGAAAATTTTGAAACCTACAAGTCGCAAGCTGAAAAAATATTGGATTTCTCAAAAGTAAATGTAAGATACAACAGTGAATGGCTATCTAAATTATCATTTGAAGAAATAATAAAACTCTGCCAAAACTTTTCAGTAGGAGACTTTACGAGCAGAGAGCTCATTAAAAAAAGGCTAACTGAAGGCAAGAGAGTTGGGCTCCATGAATTCATGTATCCTGTTATGCAGGGATATGACAGCTACTTCATGGATACGGATGTCCAAATAGGAGGAGCCGACCAGGTGTTTAATATGCAGGCAGGACGCACTCTCCAAAAAGCTTTAAGAAACAAAGAGACCTTTGTTCTTTGCACAGATTATCTATTGGGAACTGACGGAAGAAAGATGAGCAAGAGCTGGGGAAATGCAATATGGCTAACTGACGAACCTTTTGAAATGTTTAGAAAAGTCATGGCTATTAATGATGATTTGATCAGAAGTTATTTCATACTTGCGACAAGCTCAAATGAAATCCCAAGTCATGAAGATGAGATTAAAGATGATCCAATGAAATGTAAGAAAAAACTTGCTGATATCATAGTTACCGAACTTCATTCAAAAGAAGACGCAGATAAAGCAGCCGAAGAATTTCAAAGAGTTGTGCAGAATAAAGAGCTTCCTGAAACCATGCCGGAGCTAGACGTTGCGGAAGACACTCCAGTTGATGATAATTTCCTAGTAGATAAGGGCTTGGCAAATTCAAAGTCTGATGCCAAAAGATTATTTGAACAAAATGGAGTCTCTATTGATGGTGGAAAAATAAAACTAGGGGAAGGATTTGCTGGAGAAAAAGGCGAATCGATTGTTTTGAAAGTAGGTAAAAAAATGGTAAAATTAAACATAACCTAATGTACGAACTAAATAAAAAACATAGAATTATTTTAATTATCCTTTTTGGACTTATTTGCACATCACTTGTGCTGTCCTCAGTGATGTTCGTGTTCATTTAATTAGATGGCCTCTTTAAAAACCAATATCCGCTCTCTTGGCGGTATCTACAAAAGATACGGGGCGCCGCTTGAAAAACTTGGAATAATAAATCTGGAAGATTTCCTTTATCACATCCCTAACCGTTACGATGACTATACTCTAATTTCTAAAATTTCAGATGTTCAGCCGGGCGAAGTAGTAACAATAAGAGGAAAGGTCACGGAAATTAAAAATCAGTACACGCGAGGGCGATTTACGATTCAGAGAGCAAAAGTTAAAGATGAGACTGGGGAAATAGATATTGTATGGTTTAATCAACCGTATTTAATAAAAAACATAAATGTTGAAGATAGTATTTCTATTTCCGGAAAGGTAGATTTTAAAGTCGGTAAACTTCAAATAGGCTCTCCTGATTATGAAATAGGGGAAAGTAATTTTATTCATACTGGTCGGCTTGTTCCGATTTATCCTGAAACCCGCGGCATTTCTTCCAAATGGATAAGAAGGCAAGCTTTTAAAATTCTTGAAGATTATAATTCTGAACTTGAAGATCATTTGCCGGATGAAATAAAAAATAAAAATAAATTACATAGTCTAAATGATGCAATTTATAAAATTCATTTTCCCGAGAATCTTGAAGAAGTTGAGCAGTCGAGGAGAAGACTTGGTTTTGATGAACTTCTTATCACTCAGCTTGCTGCAAATCAGAGAAGAGCTAACTGGAATAAAGTGCTTAGAAGTGAAGCATTTGAAATAGATAAACATAGAAATAAAACTGATAAATTTATAGATCAGTTGTCATTTAGGCTTACTGGCGCACAAAAAAGAACAGTAGAAGAAATATTTTTAGATCTCTCTAAAGAAAAGCCAATGAACAGACTCCTTGAAGGAGATGTCGGAAGCGGAAAAACAGTTGTTGCAGCAATATCTATGTATTTAGGTCATCTGAATGGATTTCAAAGCGTTCTTATGGCACCAACTGAAATTCTCGCAACACAGCATTTCAAAACTATTTCTGCACTGTTAAATCCGCTAAACATTAAAGTCGGTTTTTCAACAGGAAACAAAAAAGAATCTTTAGAAAAATTTGATGTTCTCGTTGGAACTCACGCGGTAATTAGTTCAAAAGTTAATTACGAAAAACTAGGACTAATCATCATCGATGAGCAGCAAAGATTTGGGGTAGAGCAAAGAGGAATTCTCAGGAAAAAAGGAAATAATCCTCATGTTCTCACAATGACCGCAACTCCAATCCCGAGAACTATAGCGCTAACAATGTATGGTGACTTAGATTTATCAATTCTCGACGAAATGCCAAAAGGAAGAAAGGAAATAAAAACATGGCTTGTACCAAACCCAAAAAGAAATAGCGCATATGACTGGATCAAAAAAGAAATCGATAAAAATAATTCTCAGGTTTTTATAGTTTGCCCATTTATTGAAGAATCGGAAACAATGCAGACTGTAAAAGCAGCAACAAAAGAATATGAAAATCTTAAGAAAAATGTTTTCAAAAAATATAAAATTGCTCTCCTTCACGGCAAACAAAAACCAAAAGAAAAAAATGAGATACTAACTGATTTTAGAAATGAAAAATACAACATTTTAGTTGCAACTCCGGTAGTTGAAGTTGGTATTGATATTCCAAATGCGGACATAATGATCATAGAAGCAGCTGAAAGATTTGGACTTTCACAACTACATCAGCTGCGTGGAAGAGTAGGAAGAAACGCACGGCAAGCATATTGTCTTTTATTCACAGAGTCTCCAAACCCACAAACACTGGAAAGACTAAAGGCAATGGAGAAAACCAACATAGGTGCCGAACTGGCGGAACTAGATCTCAAACTTCGAGGTCCTGGAGAAATTTACGGAACAAAACAGTCAGGCAAAAATTATCTAAAAGTCGCGAGTTTTTCTGATTTTGAATTAATCAAAACCACAAAATCTGAGGCAGAGAGAATAATTAAAGATCTAAATAAATATCCAAAACTTAAAGAAAAAGTTGAAGAAAAAAATGTAAAAGAAGTCTCACCTGATTAATTTTGCTTACTTATTGCGATCAAGCTTGATTTCAGGTAAAATACGCATATGGGTGGAGAACCAAAGAGAAGACATTCGAGGCAAAGAAAAGGCAAAAGAAGAGCTAGCATCAGTTTGGCTATTCCAAATGCTGTTGTTTGTCAAAATTGTCAGAATATGATGATTGCACATTCTGTATGCAAAACATGCGGCTTTTATCGCGGAAAAGAGATCATAAGCATGACTAAAACAAAACCTTCACTTGAATCTCAAACTGAAACAGCATAAATGAAAACGGCACTTGACCCGCGTCACAAAAACAGACAGAAAGCTATAGAAGACCTCTTCAAGATAGAATTCCATAAGCAACCCATTGGTGACAGCGCAAAAAAAGTAATGGAAAATCAAGAAATGCTTGATGGGAAAATTAAAGATGCTGCACCAGAATTTCCAATTGATAAAATTAACAAAACAGACTTAGCTATTCTTAGGCTCGCTTCTTATGAGCTTTTAATTGAAAAGAAAGAACCTCCTAAAGTAATAGTTGATGAAGCAATTGAACTTGCTAAAGAATACGGAGGAGAAAATAGCCCGGCTTTTATCAATGGGGCATTAGGCAAAATAATTAACAATGACTAAATTACCTTTAATTAAAGATAAAAAATTACTTGAAGAAGCCTTAACTCATAGATCTTATCTCAATGAGGTAAAAGAAAAAGTTCCTTCAAATGAACGACTCGAGTTTTTGGGAGACAGTATTCTTTCATTTGTTGTTTCTGATTATCTATTTTCAAAATATCCCGACTTCAATGAAGGAAAGTTAACAAATCTTAGATCTTTATTAGTTAACACTAAAATGCTTGCAATTTTATCGCTCGACTGCGATTTGGGTTCCCGACTTAGACTTTCAAAAGGAGAAGAAGAATCCGGAGGGCGCAACAACCAAAGCCTTCTTGCAGATACATACGAAGCCTTTCTGGGAGCTTTATTCTTAGACCAGGGAATAGAGGAAGCAAAAAAATTTATTTATGAAACTGTTATTCCTCAAGCTGACGATTTTATTCAAAAAAATTTGCTTAAAGATCCAAAGAGCAAACTTCAAGAATATATTCAATCTAAAAAACTTGGATCTCCTTTTTACAAGGTTACTCTGGAAGAAGGACCTGCTCACATGAGAAAATTCACTGTTGGGGTATTTGTTAATGAAGAGCTTCTCGGAGAAGGCAAGGGAAGATCAAAACAAGAAGCCGAAGAACAAGCTGCATCTTCTGCACTTGAAAAAATCAACACATAATTTCTATATAAATATATATTATCAGTAAAACAGATATAGAATCGATAAACTTTCCCAATCTTTAAACTCCTTGAGTCTGCAGGCAATAAATGCTAAAATACACGTATGTCAGTTGTAATTAGACTTTCCAGAACAGGAAAGCGGGGCGAGAGAAAATTTAGAATTGTTGTCAAAGAAAAAAGAACTAGAAGAGATGGTGACAACATTGAAATGTTAGGCTCATTTGAAAAGGGTCCTAATAATGGCGCCCAAAATCTAAAAAGAGATAGATATAATTATTGGGTTTCTGTTGGCGCAAGACCAAGCGACACAGTAGCGAAAATATTTGAAAGCAAGTAATGAAAGACACACTTAACTACATCATCACCTCAATTGTGGAAAATACAGATAAAGTAGATGTTACCGAAGAAGAAGATCAGGGAATAGTAAATCTAACTGTTAGCGTTGATCCAGCTGAAATGGGAAAAGTTATTGGCAAAGAAGGCAAAGTAATTAAAGCAATTAGAAACGTAATGAGAATTCCTGCAATGAAACAAAACAAAAAAATCTACATAACACTTGCTGAAAGCTCAAATTAACCTCAAGCAAAGCAAGTAAAATATGAAAATTTCTGTTCTTACTCTATTTCCGCAAATGTTTCAGGGTCCCTTTGATTTCTCGATTATAAAACGAGCTAGAGAAGATGGATATGTAGAAATAAATTTTATTGATATAAGAGATTTTGGGATAGGAAAACATAAAATAGTAGATGACAAAACTTATGGGGGAGGACATGGAATGGTTTTAAAAATAGATGTCCTAAAGCCAGCACTGGGTAGCGTTATTGATAAAAACCTCTCAAAAGAAGAACAGAAAATTATTTTAACTGCAGCAACAGGCAAAACCTACAAGCAGGAAATCGCCAAAGAATATTCTAAGCTAAAACACTTAATCATTATTTGCGGACATTACGAGGGAACCGACGCAAGAATTAGAGAATTTATTGATGCAGAAGTTTCAATTGGGGACTTTATATTAACCGGTGGAGAAATTCCCACCATGGCAATAATAGACAGTGTCGTAAGATTAATCCCAGGAGTTCTTAGAAAAGGAGTGACTGAGAACGAATCTTTTTCAGAAGAAAACATACTCGAACATCCTCATTACACAAGACCCGATAACTTTGAAGGCCTAAAAGTACCAGAAGTTTTACTTGAAGGAAATCATGCGAAAATAGATGAGTGGAGAAATAAATCTAAAAAAACTAAGGCTCAAGGCTAGGATCAACCTCTTCATCTCCTGCCTCTTCTTCAATAACTTCTTCATCAACACTCTCCGCTTCCGCTGAATCTGTAGCAGTCTGCAATTGACTAAATTCCAGATCTGTACTTACCTGATTCCATTGGGAAATTTCACTCATTGTTGAAAGTTCTTTTGCATTCTTTCTTCTTACAACACCACCCTGTTCTTCGCTAAGTGAAACAAATGGTTTGTAATAAAATTCAACTGCCAACACGGAAATGCCGTTTGAATAGGAAATAGATTCGATACTTGATACAGGATAGGTCTTGTAAAGCTCTTGTGCAAAATCTGCCGCCTGATCTAAATTTCCAGCAATATCTATCTCAAATAATAAAACCGGAAAACTTTGACCTGGGGATGAACTTGAATTTATATTATCTGCAAATCTATAACCACTAATAAGAGCGTTTGATCTCGTAGCTGCTTCATTGATCGCACCAAGAATCAATTCAAAGTTTTTCTCTGAAGGTAGAGCATTTGAAACTATCTGTACTTCTGAATCCAGCTGCACTTGATTTAGAGAATTTAAAATCTCCCTGGCTTCTTTAATCTCATTTAATTTTGAGACTTCTTCATCCCTGGCATGCTTCTTGGAAGGGAACGAGAGAATATTTGAAGAATAAAAACTATAAAAAGAACTCCAGCTGCTAAGAGTACACCTATAGGAATTAGTGCCTGCTTGTCCTGATTAAAGGATTCTAGAATACTTTCGCGATTTAGACCTAATTTAGATTTCATATTGCTGAGATTTCAACCACATACCTACCAGAATCAAATGACAAACTTTTTAATGTCACGTTTGTAAAAGTTTTTCTATCAACTAATTCCATGATGTTATTTAGAAAATCGTCAATATCCTGAAGTGATGTTGCAGAAGCAGTCAGTGCAACTCCACTTTCATCAAATGAAAATTCTTCTATACTAATATTACTATCTCCAGCAGTCACCAACTGCGCAGTTACTTCACCATATTTTTTTCTTTGCTCTATTAACTTAGAAAGATCTGATAGTTTTGTGTTAACAATAAATACTTTTGCTGAAGCATCTCCATATGAAGAGATTTCTTTTAGAATTTCAGATTGCTGTTTTTTAACATAGCTTGCAGAGAATCTATAATCTATTCCAAAGATTAATACAGCTGAAATAGCCGTCAGAAATAGAACAGCGAAGGAGAGCCCGCGAAGTTTTTTAAGCCAATCTAGTCTTAAGTCTTCAGGGCTTTTTTTGTCAACGAGATTAATATTAATGCTCATAGTCTCTTAAGGCAAGTCCCACTGCTATGGAATAAGAGGGAGCATTGGACAGAATTTCTTTAGGTATATTTCCAGAATTTACAGTTTTCCATGGATTTCCAACTACAGTCTCAATGCCGGAAGATTCAGCAAAATAAAGGTCAATTCCCGGAATCCTTGCTGTTCCTCCTGAAAGAATAATCTGCTCTATCCTACTGCCTTTATTTTTTTCAGAATAAAATATAATGGCTTTTTTAACCTCTGCTAAAATTGAGGCCAGAATTGGCTCTGTTGCTTTGCCAATTCGGTGTCCCATAGGATTTTTTAGGACACCATATGTTCTTTTATATTCCTCAGCTTGGACATCATTCAGCCCAAAATCAGCTGAAATTGCCCGATTTATAGCTGAACTTCCGATTGGCACAGTATATGTAAATAAAATATCGCTTCGAACTACTATGGCCAGTGAGGTGCTAATATCTCCGATATTAATAATAATTGTAGGTGTAAAAATATTTGGGGGTAGATAATAGGTGAGTGAACGAACTGTTGAAAGAATCTCCGTCTCCATAGAGCTAACATTTAGCCCTGCCAATGTTGATACTTTCTGATATTTTTTGACGACAAGGCTCGGAGCACCCACCATTAAGACACGCATTTTGTCGGATGGAGTAGGCTTTGGCGGCTTACTGATAACATGCCATGCAAGCGAAACACTTGATAGAGGAATAGGCAAATATTGCTCCGCTTCCCAATAAATAGCTGAAGAGAGCTCTCTGTCTGACAGATAAGGCATTTCTACAACCTTTGTATAGACCTGATTATCAGGAAGAGCAATATTCACGTTTTTAGTTGTAATCCCTGCATCTTGTATAGTCTTTTTAATAGCTTGAGCCATTGCCTCTTCATCGACAGGGGATTCAGAAATCATTCCTTTTGGTGGTGTAGGTGCAATAATACAAGCAGTAAGCTTAACTCCATCTTTTGCAAGACTTAATTCAACCGCTTTTATTGTTGAGATTCCAATATCAATACCGAATGACTTCATATTTTATCTGGGAACAAATAAGTTATATGGGAAAAATTCTACAGGGAGCTTTGGAAATCCTTGAAACACTCTGACTTTTCTGACAGTTGTACCTGACTGACCAGTAGAATCTATAGTGTACCCTTGTGCTGGCAAATCAATCGGGGAACTTGATACTGCTATTTTTGCATTAGCATAGAGGGGGATTATTCTCGCAATCCTACCTTGATCGATTGAAATACAATATCTCCTGTTATAACCTGTCGGATATGGAAAGCTGCTACATCCCGAATTATTATCTGCATCAAAATTATTCTGACTTGTCCGCCTTGTGGTGCATGAGTCTGCTGCATACCTTTCCATATTTGGATTATCTAAGGATCCTGAAATAACCGCAACTTCAATAGCGGGAATGTTTGCGCAGTTTGACGAATCGGGAGCATTCCAGAAAATAGCTAGAGTAGTATTTCCTATTGAAGGGTTAAAAGTTGGATAAGCGGAAAGCCACACATCAGCGCCTTCATCCTGACTCACAGCCTGCCCGCCGTTAATTTCAAATTCCTCCCCGCCCACAGGAATAGCAACCGCACTAAATTCTGACTTATTTCCAAGCTCTCCGAATTCTCCATCTGATTCTAATCTATCTGATCCAGTACTTCCCTGAGTACTGTTAAGCTTATTTATCTGCTCCTCAATTCCAGCCTCAGCTGCTGAGAGAGCTTTTTGGGAGTTAGATTCTTCTGTAGAAACTCTATTATTTGTAACGCTTCTGGAAATTGCTGCCAGACCCACTGTAAGGGAGATAACCGAGGCTAAAACTACTATCAAAAGTATTTGACCTTTTTCAGTAAGTTTTCGCTCATATTTAGCCATATTCTTAGAGTAACAACTGCCCATAGCCGTGTCAATAACACGCTTATTGATTTCTCATTTTGATTTTTGTCGAAAAATTCATTTTAGCGTTTTTTTCACTTACTCCCGTTCCGTCGCCTCTTTGCAAATCGTAATTTACTCCTATAACTGGCGCTACAGCAGTGCTGTCTTGTGTACATGTGAAATAACAAGAAGAAGATGGTGCTGAAATATTTGGTGAATTAGTCATAGAGACATTATTCAATTTTAATTCATTATCTTCACACGCAAAAGTAGTAGAGACTTCATTATATGTCACCCTTACGTACTTGTACGGCGTCAAGGGTGCTTCAATTCCATCAATTGACCTTGGGGATACTTCACAAATTGTTATCGCACCACTGAATGCACTGTTGTTGCTTACACCCACGAAGGAATCTGCAAATTGAATTCTCCTGGATAATTGAGACATCGCATTATTGCCGCTCTGCCTGACCACCTCATTTGAAGTATTCTTACTGCTGATTCTAAAAGAAGAGACAATAATAGCAAGCACCACGGTAGTAGCGGTAATAATTATTGAAATCCCGACTAAAAGTTCTATCAAGCTAAAACCTTTTGATAAATCTTTATTTTTTTTCATTAATTTAATGGATTAATCTGATATAGATTAATAAAGCAAGAATTAAGCTCTACATTATGACAACTGCTTCCATCTTTACATTTAGAGTCAGCCCAAGCCACAGTTGATGCAACAAAATATGAATTAGCGCCGCACATGATCTCATCATCACGATTCTGACCATCGCTATCTATATAAACACTCCGGGTAAATCTTCCATCAATTAGGGGGCAGTTATCTGGATCCACCTCATCGCTAATTTCAGTCTGATTTTCGCCAAGACAATAATCAGTACCACTAGTAAGCTCCGTAAATGCTTCATAATCTGAATCTTTTAAGTTGCGCGCAAGCTCGAGCCCTTCCTGAGCATACCCTGTGGCAAGAGTCTGATCCTTTGAAAAATTTGAACTACTTATGGAAGCGACCAAAGCAGTCACAAGAGCAGTCATAACAATAATAATTATCCCTAGCGCTAGGATTGCCTCGATAAGAATTATTCCTTTTTGATCTTTTAAAGTTTTCATTTTATTATTCCCGTAGACTCGACCATAATTGATTTATTCTGACTAGCAGTACCGTTCGTAAGCGTTACGCTGCCTCCATTTGACCCTCCAGTTAGCGTGTTAAACATTATAGATGGAGGACTTACGTTATTATTAAAATTTATCCCTGAAGGAAGTTTATAAGTCTTTACGACTGGATCAGCAAGTGGCTGACTACAAGCTTCGTTGATTGAATAAGTTTTATTTACAGCGTTAAAAACTACTTCATATCCCAAAAGATTTTCTGTGCAGCTTATGATGACTTGAGATGCTGAATTTGATTTTGCTTCACTTAATGCATTCTTAACATCATCATAGGCAATATTCAGGTTTTGTCTGCTGCTAAATCTATTAAAAGTTACAACAGTAGTAGAAGATATTATTCCAATAATTGCAATGGAAATAATAACTTCTATGAGAGTAAAACCGGTATTTTTTTTAAAATTAGTAATCACAAGGCAGGAAAGTTAAGGGCTAAGGTATCTAATGTAATAATTATTTCCGTCCCTATTTTTACATGACTCGAAGTGATCCATTGCGCCACCCGTAACGCTACTGAAAACATCAGATGGATCAGAGGTAGGTGTACCATCCTGAGAGCAGGCGATTATTGCGTATCTATTTCCTCCTGATAGAGGATTATAATAATAATTTATTCCTGAAGGATCTTTTGGGACCGTTTGAATATAGACGATAGTTGGATCAGTAGGATTAACTAACGATGTCCCTAAATCTCCTACTACTGTGGGATAACTACCCACATCAGATCTATAGAGCTCTAGAGCAGTCTGAATCTGCTTCATCTCAGATTTTCTTCGCGAATCATTTGCTCTTTCTATCTGCTTCCTTGGATCAATTAAGAGGACTATAGAAGTTGTTAGAATTCCCAATACTGCAATAACAATTAATAGCTCTATGAGAGTAAAACCATGACTTCGGGAAGAATCAGACTTGCGAAGTAAAAAGTGATTAGTGTCCCTAGAATTAAGAAAGGTCCGAATGGAACTGAGGATTTTAATCTTTTTTTCTTCCATAGAATTAGTATGATACCCGTGCCTCCTCCTGTCAAGAATGCTATGTAAAGCGCCAAAACAATATCAGGAAACCCTAGAAATAGACCAAGCAAAACCGCCAATTTAACATCTCCAAATCCCATCCCGCGGCCACGTGTAAAGAGAAATATCATTAGAAAAAATAATCCCGCTCCAATTCCCGCAAGCAAGTGATTAATAAACAAGCCTTGTTCGAAGATTCCCAGCCATACTATAAGAGAGATGACACCAACCGCGACTAATTCATCTGGTATAATCCCGTATCTTAAATCAGCAAAGAAGATCGCAATAAGACAGGAAATAATTATAAGCGCAACAATGAAATTCACTATCCCCAGAGGGAAGATTAACAAGTATGTTAAGACAAACATTGATCCAGTTAAAATTTCAGCAAACAAATACTGGTAGGAAAGGGAGGTATGACAGAATCTGCATTTTCCGCGTAAATAAACAAACGAAACAATAGGTATAAGATCTATTGCTTTAAGGGTTTTCCTACAGCTGTCACATTTGGATCTTCCCAAAATGCTTCTGTCATTTGGAAGTCTATCCGCAAGAACGTTAAGAAATGAACCTATACAAAGCCCTAAAATGAAAAGAAAAAGTGGAACTAGCGAAGAGTAAAAAATCACTAATATTATTGGATTCCGTTACAAGTCGATGATGCAGATGGCACAGTAGTTGTTGTTCCACAGACCAGGCATGTGTCACCCCTAGCTGAACTAAAAGCAAAGTAAGCTACTGCTCCTGTACCTGTACATTTGCTCGTTTCAGCTTTTGAATTCAATCTTACGAATGCAGCGACATCAGTAGTAGCTGTTCCAACATAGCAATAACCAACTTGGTTGTTTGAGGCTGAAGGACATTGTGGCGTACTTGCGGCAGCTGGTACTTGTTTAATCTCACCAGCATTTACCAATTGAGTAATCCATGTAGCATTTACTATAGGATGTGTCGCTCCAGTTGCAGTAGTATGTGAAGTGTAATAGGCTTGTAAAGCTCTTGATAACTGACCCATAGTCGTTTTTCTACCCGCATCCCTAGCTCTTTCAATTTGCTGAATAGGATCGATTGCGATGAGAACTGCTGCAGCAAGCACGCCAATAACTGCTATAACGACTAATAGCTCTATAAGCGTAAATCCTGAAGATGATGAATCAGTGGGCTTTGATGATTTTCCGAATAATTTCTTGATCATGTCAATTATCTTTTGCATCTATAATCTATATTAGTCACACCAAAAAGTAATTGTCAATAGGCCAGACCTCGGAAAACTATATTGCTGAGAGAAGATTATAAATCGGAGTTATAACAGAGAATACAAGGAAACCTACTCCAACTCCGAGAACTACCATAATAATTGGCTCCATTGCTGTTGTCAGAGTTTTAACCGACTGATTTACTTCTTCCTCAAAATACTCTGACGCCTTCAGGAGATTTTCATCAATTTTTCCTGTTTCTTCTCCAACTTTTACCAATTGCACAAGAAGGGGAGGAAAGATAGGATATGCTTCAAGTGACTCACCGATAGGAACACCTTTTTCTACTTTTTTGGATACATCCAGAATAGCAACTTCATAAATTCTGTTTCCCGTGACACCTGCGCTTTCTTCGAGAGAATCCACAACCAAAGTCCCTGTACCTATCAAAAGTCCAAAGGTTCTTGAAAATTCAGTTAGAATTGAACCTTTTATAATCTTGCCAAATAAAGGCATTCTTAAAATCTCCCTGTCATAAATTTCACGACCTCTTGGTGTATGTCGCCATCTTAAAAACCCATAAATAGCGAGTACTGCAAGCACAAGTAAAACAGGCCATACATTTCCAACAAATGACGAGGCACCAACCACAAGCTTAGTAGCGAAAGGTAGTTCAACTCCAAGTCCTGTATAAAGCGTACTAAGCTGCGGGATAACAAATATCATTAAAATAAAAGTAACAACTAGCATAAGAGTTATAACGATAACCGGATAAATTAAAGCGCCTTTTACTTTATTTCTAAGTTTCTGCTGCTTCTCAAGATTAATTGCCAAGCGCTGAAATATTTTATCCAGGAGTCCGGATTCTTCTCCTGCTTTTACTAAAGAAATATAAATAGGAGAGAATGTATCAGGATATTTAGCAATTGAGTCAGAAAACTTTTTTCCTTCTTCAAGATCCAGAAGAACTCCGCCGATTGTTTCCTGAAGAACTTTATTATTTACCTGATCTTTAAGGATCTGGAGAGATTTTATTAGAGTAAGGCCTGATGCTAACATTGAAGATAATTGACGAGTAAATAAAACTAGGTCTTTTGATTTAACTTTTCCAACAAATGGCAATTTCTTTGCAAAATTAAATTCTTTATCCGGGGAGATTTGAATAGGAATTAAATTTCTTTGTCGCAGATAAGACGCCCCGTCCTTTGCTTCTTTAGCTTCTACGAATCCTCTAACTCTTTTGCCATCTTGGCTTATTGCTTTATATCTTAATCTCATACGCTAGGCCACCATTCTGAGAAGATCATCAGGGTGAGTTGCATAGCTTTTTGCTGTTTCAAGGCTTATGCTTCCATTTGTAACTAATGTTGACAATGACGACTCAAGACTTATCATTCCAGCTTCTTGAGAAGTCTCGATGATCGAATCAATAAGATGAGTTTTTCCTTCTCTAATATTTGTAGCAACAGCATTACTCCCAATAAGTACTTCAACTGCAGGAATTCTTCCGCCATTTATTTGAGGGAGAAGTCTTTGAGAAATAATTCCTTTAAGAGTAGAGGCCAGCTGAATCCTAATTTGTGGCTGCTGACTGGATGGAAAAGAATCAATGATTCTGTCTATTGTCTGTGATGCTGAGTTGGTGTGAAGAGTAGAGAAGACCAAATGCCCCGTTTCAGCAATGGTGATAGCTGATGCGATGGTTTCAGGATCTCTCATTTCTCCAACCAAAACTACATCTGGATCTTCACGAAGCGCAGATCTGAGAGCATAACTCCATGAATGTGAGTCCTGTCCCATTTCACGTTGCGAGATAATACTTTTTCCTATTGGATATACATATTCAATAGGATCCTCAATTGTCAAAATATGCATAGGCTTACTTAAATTTATTTCATTAATAATTGCTGCAAGCGTAGTTGATTTTCCGTGTCCTGTAGGTCCAGTTACGAGAACAAATCCTTGTTTTAAGGAGGCAAAATTATGAATAACTTTAGGCAGCTTCAGCTCTTCAATATTCCTGATTCTAGGCTCAAGATATCTAAATGCGCCGGATAAATACCCTCTTTGATAGTAAATATTTACTCTGAATCGTCCAAGATTTCCATAAGCTCCTCCTCCGATTCCAAAAGAGAAATCAAGTTCTTTATTTGCGATAAGTATTTCTTTTTGCGCGGGCTTTAGAACAGAATAAATCATTTGCTCCATTACTTGGGGGGTAACTGGAGGATAATTTTGAAGAGAATTTAAAATACCATCAACCCTAATTGAAGGTGGGATCCCTACTAATAAATGTAAATCAGAAGCCTTATTCTGAACTGTTAATTTTAATAATTCCTGAATATCCATATATCTATTTAACTATTATTCCTGTGCAACACGCAATACTTCTTCTATGGTTGTAAGGCCACGAAGCACTTTTAGATAACCATCTTGCTTCATTGTAGTCATGTGCTCAGCAACGGCTTCTTGCTCAAGTGAATTACTATCAGATTTTTTCAAAATCATGTCTGCAATTCTTTGAGTTACAGGCAACACCTCAAAGATACCTATTCTTCCTAAGTATCCTGAATTTCCGCATTCTGAACAACCCTGGCCTTTAGAGAACTTAACTGGTCCTTGAGGCATGAGAGTGCCCAAGTCTTTTTTTATGGTCTCAAGAATAGCAGGGGAGGGATCATATGCAACTTTACAATGCTGACATAGTTTTCTAACAATTCTTTGGCCTACTATAGCATTCATTGATGAAGCAAGAAGAAATGTCTCCGCTCCTAAATCAATTAAACGTGGTAGGGCTCCCGAAGCATTGGAAGTATGAAGAGTGGAGAAGACCAAATGCCCTGTTAATGCAGCCTGGATAGCCAAGTCAGTAGTTTCTTTATCCCGAATCTCTCCTACGAGAATTATGTTTGGATCTTGTCTAAGAAATGAGCGAAGTCCTGTTGCAAAAGATAAGCCTACCGCACTATTTATCTGCACCTGATTAATTCCGGGCATTTCGTACTCAACAGGATCTTCCAATGTCATAATATTTACTTTCGGACTATTTAAATTATTTAAAACCGAGTAGAGAGTAGTGGTTTTTCCAGATCCTGTAGGTCCGCAAACAAGAATGACTCCATGAGGACGCAGCATATTGGTCTCAAGATTCCTAAGTGCTGTGCCTTCAAGTCCAAGCTCTTGAAGAGTGGGAATACCGCCGCTTTTCCTAAGCAACCTCATCACAATTTTTTCACCATGTGTTGCTGGAAGAACTGAAATACGAAGATCGACCTCTTTATCTTTTACCTTAAAGTTAAACCTTCCATCCTGAGGAGTTCTATGCTCGTCAATCTTCATCTCAGAAAGAATCTTAATTCTAGAAATTACTGCTTCTTGTACAGATTTTGGAAGACTCAATCGGTCATATAAAATTCCGTCTATTCTGTACCTAACACGTACTCTATCTGCCTGTGGCTCTATGTGAACATCTGATGCCCTACTTGTAACAGCATATTCAAGAATAGTAGACACGATTTTAGCAATAGGAGCCTCTTTTATAATTTTCGCTATTTCTGTCGAATCGACTGTCTTGGTCTTTCCGGGCTCTTCATCAGTTTCTTTCAGGGCTTCACCAACTTGACCTACTAGCTCCTGCTTGTACTGCATATCAATAGCTTGTCTAACGGCCTCAGGAGATGCAGCAAAAGCCTTAACATTTAATCCGGTTTTTTGTCTTACAAATGAAATGGCATCAAGATCAATAGGATTTGCCATAGCTATTGAAAGAGTGTTTGTGCGCCTATCAAATAGGAAAGGGATGAGACTAAATCTCTGAACAACCGCCTCGGGAACTAAACCCAATGCTTCAGGAGAAAAAGAAGCATTTTCAATAGCAACATATGGAATCCCAAGCATCTTAGCTTTTGCCTCAGCAATCTTATCTTCAGAAATCAGGCGGGAAGCAGAAATAATAGACTCTTCACTAACTCCTTGTGTAGCAGCTTTAACCTTAATATCGTTATACTGAGCCTGATTAAGCAAGTGCTCACCAAGCAGAGTATCCAATAAATTCATATTCGATGATTGGGCAGATGGATCCATAAGGCGTTACTATAATAGTATGTAAAAGTGTGATATAAATCAAGAAAGCTTTACATGAATACATATATAATTTCATCAAAAAATCTTGAAAAGGGGATGGGGGAGTCAGAGAGAATAAACTCTGAGTATAAAGTTAGTAAATTCGATATCGAGATTCTGGAATTTGAAAAAGCTCTAGGAATAGAAGACGTGAGAAACCTACAAAAGAAAATATTTCTAAAGCCTCTTAAAGGCGAAAAAAAATCTACTATTTTAATTCTAAAAAACAGTGCGACTATAGACGCACAAAATTCGATGCTAAAACTTCTGGAAGAACCGCCGCCTAGTTCAATAATCATTCTGCTTACAAACAACCATCTCGTACTTCTTCCAACAATCCTCTCAAGAGCAAAAATTATAGAAATAAAAGAAGAACAGGAATTTAATGATGAGCCAATTAAGCAAATTCTTGAAATAACAGGAGCAGGAGATAGTCTATATCTTGCGCAGTTTGTCTCCAAGGATAAACAAACAGCAGTAGAATTTCTTGAAGATTCAATTCTAGGAGCCAGGGAACTCATGATGAATAAATTAGACGATAAACAAGAGGCTTTAAAATTCAGAAAGTTAATACACAAACTTGAACTTGCGCATTATGATTTAAAAAATACAAATGTAAACACAAGACTAGCCTTGGAAAATTTATTCATTAACCTTTAAATATGGAACAGCAACTTAATCAAACTACGAACAAGCCTCAAGCAACTACTTGTAAATATTGTCATAAGCCCATTTGGGATTCTTATTTCTTTTGTCCCAGCTGTGGGAAGAAACTTAAGGAACCGCCTTTTGTTTTTTCATGGCTTAAAACTATTGGAGTAATTCTTGAGAGCCTGCTTCTTCCTCCGCTTGGAATTTTTCCAGCTATCAAATATTTGAGAATTAAAAACAATACTGCCAGACTTATTGGGCTAACTGCAGTATCAATTACTATTATAATGACTGCGATCTTAATAATACTGCTAACAACATATTTAAACACTATGTCTCAAACATATAATCAGATTATTGAAATGCAAACAGGAATTTATAATACAAATCAAACAAATTTAAATCAAATTAATGACTTGCAGAACATACCTCAGTAGTTGTAGTATTTGATAGATTTATTTGTTAGAATAATCAATACGAATTACTAATGGCCAAACAAAACCCCAACGAATATTCAGGTAAAAATATCCAAGTTCTAGAAGGACTTGAGCCTGTTAGAAAAAGGCCTGGAATGTACATCGGATCAACTGATGTGATTGGTCTTCATGAATCACTTCGCGAAATTATCGATAACGCAGTGGACGAAGCATTAGCGGGATATGCTAAAAATGTTTGGATTACTTTAAATCAGGACGGCTCAGCAACAGTTGCAGATGATGGACGAGGAATTCCTGTAGATCTAGTGCCAAATTACAATAAGCCTGCACTTGAAATGGTTATGACCAAACTTCATGCAGGAGGAAAATTTGGAGGAAGCGCATATAAAATCTCAGGTGGTCTACACGGAGTTGGAGCTTCAGTTGTTAACGCACTGTCAGAGTGGCTTTGGGCTGAGGTGAAAAGAGACGGAAAGCTTTATACTCAAAGATACTCAAGAGGAATTGTTAAAAGCAAACTTGAAACCATCACCAAATCTCAAATAGATAATGATGATATAAATAATCGGGAAACAGGAACAACTGTGACATTTCTTCCGGACACACAGATTTTCTCTACAACCGTGTTTGAATTCGATATTGTTAAGAAAGCAATTAGAGAACGCGCTTATTTAGTTCCAGGACTATTCTTCCATTTTAAAGACCTGAGGGAAGGTCAGGAAAAAGAAGTAAATTACTATTTTGAAGGCGGAATAACAGCATTAGTTACAAAACTCAATGAAAACAAGGGCCCGATTCATCCAACTATTTTTATCTCTAAGCAAAATGGAGATGTCCAGGTTGATGTTGCAGTTCAATATAACGATTCATATGCTGAAAACGTAGAAAGCTATGTAAACGTTATCAATACTGTTAATGGAGGAACACATTTAACAGGATTTAAAATGGCGCTAACTCGCGCTGTTAATGATTATGGCAAGAAGATAGGGAGCTTTAAAAATGATGAAGAAGGGATAGTGGGGGACGATACACGCGAAGGACTTACTGCTGTAGTTTATGTAAAAATGCCTCAGGATAACATCCAATTTGAAGGTCAAACTAAAGGGAAACTTGGAAATGCAGATATTCAGCCTATTGTTCAGACGATTGTAAAAGAGGGCTTATCAACATACTTCGAAGAAAATCCTTCAGACGGAAGAAGAATACTTGAAAAAGTTTATCTCGCTGCAAAAGCTAGACTTGCTGCAAAAGCTGCAAAAGAAGCAATCCTTAGGAAAGGTGCACTTGAAGGATCTTCATTACCAGGCAAGCTTGCTGACTGTCAGGAGAAAGATCCAGCACTTTCGGAACTTTACCTAGTTGAGGGAGACTCAGCAGGTGGAAGCGCAAAGCAGGGGAGAGACAGAAAATTCCAGGCCATTCTTCCTCTAAAAGGTAAGATTTTGAACACTGAGAGAGCCAGATTAGATAAGATTATTGAACACGAAGAAGTTAAAAATCTTATCATCGCTCTTGGAATGGGAATAGGGGAGACTATTAAATTTGAAAAGCTAAGGTATCAAAGAATCATCATCATGACTGATGCAGATGTAGATGGAGAACATATCGAAACCCTAATTCTCACATTCTTCTTTAGACATATGCCGGAAATTATTAGAGAAGGATATCTTTATGTCGCGATGCCTCCTTTATATAAAATCTCTATAGGCAAAAATGTGAGTTATGCATATTCTGATGAAGAAAGAGATCAAATCATCAGCGGAAGCAGGAAGGCAGTAGCAAACAAAGGAGACGCGCTTGCTGCAGCAGTAGATGCAGATGGAGTTCCAATTGAAGCGAAAACAGAAACAAAGCAAAAAGGATTCACGCTGCAGCGCTATAAAGGTCTTGGAGAAATGAATCCAGATCAATTATGGGAAACCACTATGAATCCTGAAAACAGAATACTCAAGCAAGTTAGAATTGATGACGCAGAGGAAGCAGATGCAACATTTACAATGCTTATGGGTGACGAAGTTCCCCCAAGAAAACATTTTATTCAAAGCAATGCAAAAACAGCAACTCTTGACGTTTAAACGATTGAACAAGGAGGCTGTAGTTGCTATAATATTTTTTTATGGATTTATCAGTTATTACTAACAACGCAATACAAATTGCACTTGGTGCAGGTCTTATCTCCATACTATATGGATTCTATCTTAGCTATGTGATCCTCAAAAGTCCTCGCGGTGACGCAAAAATGAATGCCATTTCAGACGCAATAACTGAAGGAGCTGTAGCATTCATGAAAAAACAATACATGGTAATAGCTGTAATTGGAGCTGTAATCTTTGGAATTCTATTTTTTGTATTCGACGCCTACACTGCAATTGGATTTGCCCTGGGAGCCATACTTTCCTCTGTCGCAGGCATTGTAGGAATGACTATTGCAGTTAAGAGCAATATCAGAACAGCTGAGGCTGCAAAGAAAGGCCTCAAACCTGCATTCAATATGGCATTTAAAGGCGGAGCAGTAACAGGACTTATGGTAAACGGCCTTGCAATCATTGCTGTTGCTGGCTTTTACTTTTTCCTTTCCCGACAAGACGCAACACCCAATCTAGCGCCGCTTATCGCACTTGGATTCGGAGGATCACTTATTTCTGTTTTTGCAAGACTAGGAGGCGGAATTTATACTAAATCCGCTGATGTAGGAACAGATATGGTAGGTAAGATCGAAAAGGGCATCCCAGAAGATGATCCTAGAAATCCTGGAGTTATTGCGGATTTGGTAGGAGATAATGTAGGTGATGACGCAGGAATGGCAGCAGATTTATTTGAAACTTATGTAATTACTGCTGTTGCTGCAATGATTCTTGGAGACCTGGCATTTAGAGGCAACATGACAGTTCTTGTTTTCCCGCTACTTCTTGGTGCAATCTCTATCGTAACAAGCATCATTGGAACGTGGTTTGTTAGGATTAGAGGAAAGAATATAATGGCAGCCTTGTATCAAGGGCTTATTGGCGCAGCAGTACTAGCACTTATCGGCTTTTATTTCCTTACCACATGGCTCTTCCCAAATGGCCTAGGAGATATCAGCTCTCTTGATCTATTTATCTCAGCGGTTGTTGGGCTTATTATCACAATCGGCATGGTAGCAATCACAGAATACTATACTTCGAAGAAATTTGGACCTGTAAAAACAATCGCAAAAGCCTCTTCCACAGGACACGGAACAAATGTTATCGCAGGACTCGGAGTCTCAATGAAATCAACGCTTGCACCAATTCTTCTTATCTCAGCAGGAACATTAGTAGCATATGAACTAGCCGGCCTTTATGGTATCGCGATTGCTGCAATGTCTATGCTTTCTTTAACTGGAATTGTTGTTGCAATTGATGCTTTTGGCCCAATTACAGATAATGCAGGTGGAATTGTAGAAATGTCAGGACTTCCCGATAAGGTCAGAAATGTTACAGATCCGCTGGACGCTGTAGGAAATACCACAAAGGCAGTTACAAAAGCTTATGCTATCGGATCTGCTGGACTTGCAGCTTTAGTTTTATTTGCAGGTTACACTGAAGAACTAACAAGACTTGGTGGGGAAATAACATCTGCTGCGTTTTCACTTACTGACCCTGCAGTAATCGTAGGGTTATTCATCGGAGGAGCACTCCCATATTTCTTTGCAGCTCTCGCTATGGAAGCAGTAGGAAAAGCAAGCGTAACACTCGTTGAAGAAGTAAGAAGACAATTTAGAGAAATTAAAGGAATTATGACTGGAAAAGCACAGCCAGAATACGCCAAAGCAGTTGATATCGTGACCACAGCAGCGATCAAACAAATGATCGTACCAGCTCTTATTCCCGTAGTTGCTCCTATCGCAGTTGGGTTTTTATTAGGTCCTCTTGCGCTTGGAGGAATGCTAATCGGGTCAATCGTGACCGGTCTTTTTTTAGCGATCTCGATGACCACCGGCGGAGCTGCTTGGGATAACACTAAAAAATACATTGAAGAAGGACACCTCGGAGGAAAAGGTAGTTTTGCTCATCAATCAGCAGTTACAGGAGACACAGTAGGGGATCCCTATAAAGATACAGCGGGTCCAGCAATTAATCCAATGATAAAGGTTCTTAACATCGTAGCGTTGTTAATCGCCGCATTCTTAATCTAAAACAAAATGGCCGATATCGGAAAGCTTCAACAGACTGAGATCACAGCAGAAATGAAGAAAGCGTATTTAAACTACGCTATGTCTGTCATTGTCTCTCGTGCACTCCCTGATGTCCGCGACGGACTTAAACCAGTTCATCGAAGAATTTTATTCGCAATGAATGAGCTGAATCTCACACATCAATCAAAGTATTCCAAGTCAGCAACCGTAGTTGGAGAAGTTATGGGAAAATATCATCCACATGGAGATGTGCCTATTTATGATGCAATGGTACGTCTTGCTCAGGACTTCTCAATGAGATATCCGCTTATTGATGGCCAGGGAAACTTCGGATCAATGGACGGCGATCCTCCTGCTGCTATGCGTTATACAGAAGCAAGAATGGCAAGCATAACTTCCGAAATGCTCACTGATATTGATAAAGAGACAGTTAATTACTATGATAACTTCGATGCAACACTAAAAGAACCTGCATTTCTACCAGCTAGGCTACCAAACCTTCTCCTGATGGGGAGTGAAGGTATTGCAGTTGGTATGGCAACGAAGATCCCGCCACACAACCTTGGTGAAGTAATTGATGCCATAAATTTCTTGATTGGTAAAATCAAGGTAGACAATACACCTGAGGGAACAAAAGTTTCAAGTGAAGTTACAGTGGACGAACTACTGGAATTCATAAAAGGTCCAGATTTTCCGACTTCAGGCTCAATTTATGACATAAATGAAATAAAAAACGTCTATACAACAGGAAAGGGAAAAATTCTAATTCGCGGAAAAGCTGATATTGAGGAGATTGGGCAGGGAAAATCAGCAATTATTATTACAGAGCTTCCTTACCAAGTTAACAAAGCGCTCTTAGTTGCAAGGATTGCAGATTTAGTTAAAGAGAAAAAGGTAGAAGGAATTTCAGACCTTAGAGATGAATCAGACAGAGACGGAATTAGAGTTGTAGTAGAACTCAAAAGAGATACTACTCCAAAGAGAGTGCTTAACAATCTGTACAAAAATACTTCACTCCAGACCACATTCCCTGCAAATATTGTTGCACTAGTAGATGACACGCCCCAAACTCTAAACCTTAAGACAATTCTTGAGGAATTCGTAAAGCATAGATATCTCGTCGTTAAGAGAAGGTCAGAGTTTGAACTTAGACAAGCAAAAGCAAGACTTCATATCCTTGAAGGTCTTAAGATCGCAGTAGACAACCTTGACGCAGTTATAAAGACTATCCGCGAATCAAAGACTCAAGAAGACGCCAAGAACAATCTTATGAAGCGATTTAAGCTCTCTGAAATTCAATCTGTTGCAATTCTTGATCTGCAGCTTAGACGCCTTGCTGCTTTGGAAAGACAAAAAATCGAAGACGAGTGGAAAATGGTAAAAGAAACTATTGAATACTTAGAAGACCTTCTTGCTCATCCTGAAAAAATCCTCGACGTTGTAAAAGGCGAATTAGATTATATTAAAGAAAAGTACGCTGATGAAAGAAGGACTAAGGTCTATAAAGGAAAAGTAGGTGAATTCTCAGAGGAAGACCTTATTCCAAACGAACCTACAGTTATTACACTGACCACAACAGGCTACATCAAGAGACAAAGCATGACCAGCTTTAGAACTCAGCAAAGAGGCGGTAAGGGTGTTAAGGGAATGACTACAAAGGATGAAGACGGGATTATGAATATTAGGTATTGCGAGACTCATGACAATATTCTCTTCTTCACAAATAAAGGTAAGGTTTATCAGACAAAAGCCTATGAGATAGACGAGAGCTCTCGAACAAGCAAGGGAACAGCTGTTATTAACTTAATAAACATCGAATCCGGTGAAAAAGTTGAATCATTTATTGCCTATAACAAGAACGATCAGTTTAAATATGTATTCCTTGCAACCCGTAATGGAACTGTTAAAAAGACTGCAAAATCAGAATTTGAAAATATAAGAAGAAGCGGAATTGTAGCTATAAAACTTGAAAAAGGCGATGAGCTCGTATGGACAAATCCTACTACAGGCGATGATGATATTTTGGTCTACACAAGAAATGGAAAAAGTATAAGATTCTCTGAAAAGGCCGCAAGACCACTTGGAAGAGCTACCATGGGAGTACGTGGAATAAAGCTCTCAGGCGATGATAAAGTGGTGGGAATGGACGTGGTTGGAGAAGAAAAAGATCTACAACTATTAACTATTATGGAAAATGGATATGGCAAGAAAACTTTCATTAAAGAATTTAATGCACAGAGTCGAGGTGGACAGGGCGTAAAGATCGCAGAAGTTACGAACAAAACAGGTAAATTAGCCTCATCTATGATAATACCTTCAAAAGCTACGGAAGTGATCATAACTTCACATAAAGGTCAGGTTGTGAAGCTGGAAATTGATTCAATACCAAAACTTTCTCGAGCTACTCAAGGAGTAATTCTCATGCGTTTCAGTAAAGAAGGAGACGGGGTCGCAGCAATTACCTGCGTTGAATAATGAAAATTAATGGCCGAGAGATCGCTGCAAATATTCTTAACGAACTCAAGCCTCAAGTGGAAAAATTAAAACAAAAAGGAATAATCCCAACTCTTGCAATAATTCTTGTTGGCAATGATGAATCCTCCAAGTCATATATTAAGCAAAAAAAGATTAAAGCGGATGAAATTGGAGCAGAAATTAAGCTTTTCCATTTCGAATCAACCTCAGAAGAAGAACTTATTAATCTGATGAACAAACTCAATGATGACCCAAGGATTCAGGGAATAATTGTTCAAAGACCTCTTCCGGAAGGTTTTGATCGCGATTTAATCTCCCAATCGATTAATCCTGAAAAAGACGTAGATGGCTTTAATAAAGAATCAAACTTCGATGCTCCTGTTGCCGAGGCCGTAATTGAAATACTAAAGAGCATAGGTGAAAAAGACTTATTGAATAAAAAGATTATTATTGTAGGAAAAGGAGAGACAGCAGGAAGACCTATGATAAACCTTTTAGATAAAATGGAGCTTAATTTTAAAATAATTGATCGATCGACTCCAAATCCGGACGAAGAAATATCATCTGCCGATACAATAATCTCAGCTGTTGGAAAAGAAAATACTATTAAGTCCGAAAACCTAAACTCAAAGCAGATCCTAATAGGAATTGGTTTATTCCAAAGAAATGGAAAGTTAAAAGGTGATTACGAAGAAACAGAAATTGAAAATAAAGTTAAGTTTTACACACCCACGATAGGTGGAGTAGGACCTGTAAACGTAGCCTGTCTTATGAAGAACTTAATTCGCGCGTCTCTTGCGGCTTGATGTATAGACCATAATTGGCTCGCCTCTTCGACGAGTAGGCTTCCATGGTAACGTGAGATTAGCCTTCCTTCTCCGGGTCAACTCTTCTAAATATTTCATTCTTTCTCTAAACTCTATTCCTTCATCCTCAAGATCAGGGCCTTCGGCAAATGTTTTTACTGCCTGATCCATTGCTGCCTTATCAGCATCATCAACTTCTGTGCCAATACTAGCCAAATAACAATCGACTCCAATCATCACATCCGTTAACTCCGCACCGATGTCTGCAATTTGCTGAGCATGCTGAGGATTTCCTGAAGAGAGAGCATTTACTTGATCTGTTGTCATGTCTTTAAATTCTCTCATTACTTCATCTGTTTCACCAATTTCGGGAACTATTACATTTGCCACGCGCTGCTCCGGAACCAAATCGCTTCCGAAAGCACTTGCTTGCCATTCATTTGCTAACTGCTGGTATAGATTTTTAAAATTTTTAGTGGGAATTCGAGCTGCTTGTTCTCTGAAAGGAATAGGAAGCCATCTTATTTGATAACTCTGGGTATCTGTAACTTCATCATAGCCATCCTTCAAATATGCCATAGCCATTGGACCATCAAGAGGCTGGGGATTAGGACTTTCGGGCGTAGGCGGTGGACCATAAACCCTAAGCTCAGTTACTGCCTGTGAATGGTACTTTTTTACGCCCATTCTATCTGTCATCTTGGCATCAATAGATCCATGCAGATCATATCTGAATTTAGTTGCAAGCACGGTTGCAGCTATCCTAAGACAAGAGGCCCGTCTTTCAACTAATTTTCTTGTATCCTCATACAGATTGCCGTTTCTCTGATCAGGTGTCAGCCGCCTAATCAAGTCCCCGAATACAGCTGCCCTTTGATCAAAAGCCTGAAGCGCATCCATATTTGTAAAGTCTGTTCCCAAAAGAGGCATAAGCTCTGCATCTATCCTCGCTTGTAAGGGATGCTCATATTCTTGAGGCTCTGTGCGGACTGTTTCGAAGGGGACGTATAGATCAGGAGAGGCAGGTAGCACATGAATCGGAGACTTATATCTGACTCCTTCTTGCATCGACCCAAATCCTCCAGGCGGGCGCTCAATTACTGCGGCCATCAAATTAATAATCGCAATTAGCAATATATCAAGTCAATAGACAGGTATATCAGTCATCTTATAGTTAACTGTCTCAGCAAATTAAACGCGACCTAACAATCTAAATAAGTTTGACAACATAACTTATAGCTGGTAAAATCCCGAAACTATGACAAATATAGATGATTATCAAATGAAATATTGGCCAACTGAAAATTCTTATCTTCAAAACACGCCAAAAAAGAGGAGTGTAAAAAGAAAACTTGGAATTGTTGCAAGCTTCTTATTTGTATTAGCTGTTACTCCAAGTCTTATATTTACTTTATCGAATCTTAACTTTGAAGAAAAAACACCTAAAGTCAGTGTTGTTGAAACATCAACTCCAATAGTAAATGACAAACCAGAGGTCCATAATGTGACAATTGAAGAGCCTAAAACAAATTCATCTCAAGTAACAGTCATTAATAATGATAGTTATTGGAAAATAAGCAAAAGAGCTTGTGGATCAGGACAATACTATCTCTCAATTCAAGCACAAAATAACGGCAAACCTCTTCATAAAGACAATACGGTCATAGCTAACTGCGAATTATAAATCCTCAAATTTTTAGGGTTGACAAAGTGCTTCCTCATGTTTCAAGATAGATAAGGTTATGGATTATAAGAGATTAGGTGAGATTGTCGCGGTTTTTTTAATTTTCTTCGGTGTACTATTCTTATTTACTAAGATAGCAGGTCCTATTCCCTTTACGGTAAATAATATAAATACAGCAACAACAGATGTATTTACGTCTCAAGGAACAGGAAAAGCTTCAGCAGCACCAGATCAGGCAGTAATTAGCCTAGGGATAACTTCTCAGGCACCTACAGTTGAACAAGCTCAAACTCAAGCAAATGAAGCTTCAAATAAGATTATTAGTGCGCTTAAAGAGCAGGGTATTAAGGAAGAAGATATTCAGACGACGAGTTATTCAATTAACCCCAACTATAGCTTCTCTGGGGAGACCCAAAGAATTACCGGCTACAGCGTATCACAAAATTTCGATGTAGAAGCTCCCATTGAAAAAACTAATCAGGTAGTTGACTCCTCAACAGCAGCCGGAGCCAATATGGTTGGAGGCATTGTATTTAAATTGAACGATGAAAAACGGGCAGAGCTAAAAAATGAAGCACGAAAAGAGGCAGTAAGCAACGCAAAGAAATCTGCGCAAGGACTAGCAGATGCAGCTGGAGTAAAGCTCGGAAAAGTTATCAATGTCACTGAATCATCAGGAAATATAGAAATACCAATGCCATTTACTGTTGCTGCAAAGGCTGCTGATCAATCTGAAGAAAATGTCTTAATACAAACGCCAGAGAGAGAAGTAAGCAATATAACTCCAGGAGAGAGCAGCATAGAAGTTACAGTTACACTGACTTATCAAACAAATTAATTATATGTCTAAGAATGAACAAAAGTTTCAAAAAGCTTTTTTAACACAAGTAAGAGAAACCTTAAGAGGAAATTATTCTCAAGCTTCTAAAGCCCGCGATTTAGTTAACTTCTATAAAAGGAAACTCGACGGCCGAAACTAATCCTTATTTACACTGTGAAATGATTTATGCACCTCTCGTAACTGTTTGTTGGTAACATGAGTATAAATTTGCGTTGTCGCAATATTCTTGTGTCCAAGCATCTCCTGAACACTTCTTATGTCTGCACCGTTTGTCAAAAGATCAGTTGCAAAAGAATGACGCAAGGTGTGTACCGTGGCATCAACGGGAAGCCTGGCAGCTCTTACGTACTTTTTAACAATCCTCTCCACTGAACGGGGAGTAAGACGCATTTTTTCACCATTATCTGTTTCATTAATCGCACCGGAATAACGAATAAAAAGAGGCTTATATTCGTCTTTTCTGGCGCTGAGGTATTTACTTATCCAGTCAGCAGCCCTATCTGAAACGAATACAATTCTTGCTCGGCCACCTTTACCTATTACCCCAAACTCTTTACGGTCTAAATTTATCTGGTTATGGTTAAGATTTGTGAGCTCAGAGACACGAAGGCCAGTCGAAAAAAGAAGCTCCATTATGGCGCGGTCGCGAATACCTTCTTCTTTAGACGTATCAGGTGTCGTAACCAATCTGTCCACCTGTTCTCGTTCTAAAAACTTAAGAGATCTACTCTCTGTCTTAGGAAGATCAATTTTTGAAGGCTCTAGGGTTTTATAATCATTCTTGAGGAGATATCGAAGAAACGATCGGAGTGCGATAACGTAGTAATTCTGAGTTACACGCTTAAGGCCTGCCCCTTTAACGTCTATTTTATTAGAAAGAAAAACTCTATAACGCCTGACATCCGAAAGCTCAAGATTTTCAAGAGATTTTTCAGGAATTGTCTTAATATACCAGTCTAAGAATACATCAAGATAATGCCTGTAATCTCTTATAGTAAGCTTGGAACAATTTTTTTCAATCTCAAGGTATTCTAAGAAGTCGTCAATTAGCTTTGGGAGTTTTTCTTGCATAATATTATAGGACTGTATTTAAGGCTAAATATTCTTGATCAAAGTAATTAGCAGAAGGTGGAGTAGAGTGCCACATTTGAAATCTTTCTATATCAGACCGTATCGATCTATACTCAGGCAATTTTGTATCATTCATTAATTTCTCAAAAGCTGTTTATCGATACCTGAATCGTAAAAGGGAGCTAGTGACTATTAAATTGTACGACATGAGAAAACAGATTGCAAGCGAAACGTCATTTAAAGATTTTTTTACTGGAATCAGGATTTGATAGCAAACGATCACTGCGTACTTAAGATTAAGTCATAAAGCAAAATAAAATTATTAATGATTCAAAATACAATTCACTAAAAGCAAAGAATTAATATTTTTCTTCAACATTTGCCTAGTCGGAGGAGTGCAATGCATAAGACAAAGGCTTTTCTTGAAATGTATACTAATGCGCAAAAATAAAAACCTTAATTACCAATCAAAGGCGGTACAAAAAAAGATTTAGAATACTAAACCAAAACTGCGTGAGATCGCTAATTTGTCACCTGAGCCTGCCAATACCATCAAAAACACCAAGAGTAAAATATGTGTTCGTTAATCTTATGAGAATTTAATCGACGAAACGACAATTCATGAATAAACTTTGCCACAAAAATGAAGCATTTTTTTGTTCTTTTAATCTTAAATTAACAAAGCACTAGCTATCATTTACTGACTAGGGATTATCTGGTAGAATGCGCCACATGGAAAGAAAAATGCCAAATCAAGCCGATCAACGCGAATTTCCAGATTCAACGGGCGAATATAGACTCTTGAGTGATCCTGAAGAAATTTTAGCAACTTGGGGAGAAGAGATAGACCAAGCTGGAGAGGGAGAAAAAGTATGGCTGAGAACTATGCACTGCAGAGAGAGTGAAGCTATGAGATTTCTTGGACCAAAGCTGATAGAAGCTGCAGGGAGAAATGCAGACGTAAGAATTATATATGATCCAATCTCATATTTTGAAAGCTCTGGACTTCCATCATACGCTCGCCACTTTCCTATTCCAGGAAGGGGAGAGATAGCAAATGAATATGAAAGAAATAAAGCTTTAGTTGCGAAATTAGCTCACGGAGGCGTACAAATGGATCACTCCAGGCCAGAAACACTTGGAAGGCAATTAGTACCATACACAGGAGCTGATCATATAAAAGGGGTGAGGATTAGAGATAGATTTTGGTTCGGAGATAAAAATCTAGAAGACAAATCATTCTCTGAGATGAAAGGGTTTGTAATAGAAATCCCAAATCAAGAAATAATTGATAAATTAACCGCAATTATTGGTTCAACAAGCTCCCCGGCTACAGATCAGCTAATAGAAATAGCCTCAGATCCAGCTACAACTATTATCTGGGATGCGGGAATTCCCGGCCAATCTGTAATTCTTGACACAGCACAAAAAGACGTTATTGGAAAAGAAAGTGAATTCATAGGCACAGCCACACAATTTTATCCTGAAGGAAGATACTATCGAGCTCTAAAAGAAGCTAGGGAAAGAGGATCAACAGTAGAATCAATAACCTCATCTCCTGGGTATTTCGGCATTTCCCCATATGCTCTCGTAAATGATCTTGCCGGAAAAGGAATTAGATGGGACGGACTCAGCCTCCCAGAAGCATTTTTAAAAGAAGCTCGGGAAAGATTCAGAGCTCAGGATGCAGGAAGTACTGGAGATTTTAGGATGTTATTCGCCCCAAAAGGAATTCATGCTAAATATGTAGTCACACCAACTGAAGTTGAATTTGGAACAAATAACCATTCTGAAGCCGGAGTTCGCGCAGGCACGGCTGAGCTTGCAATTCATTCTACGAATCCAGCAATCGTACAGCCTGTATTAGAATATCATCAGTCTCTATACCAAAGCCTCCGAACATCTTAATCCAGTATTACTTTTTCTATTTCACCTGGGAATTTACTATCGAAAAACATATTTGCAATCTCAAAACTCCTGTCTGAACTATCTGTAACATAAAATCTTAAACTAGGTGGAGTGTTAGAAGAATTTAATAAATTTTTTTCAGTGAGGATGTTTTTCAAGTTTATTGCCGTAGGAGAAGCACAATCAACGATTTTAATTCTGCGACGCAAGACTTTTTTAATAGTTTTTAAAAACATCAGATAATGCGTACACCCCAAAATTAAAACATCTGCATCACTTTTATTTATGTCTTCTAAATATTTTCTCGCTATTATTTCCGCTGCTTTTTCTTCTGCAAAACCCTCCTCTACTAACGGGACAAACAAAGGACAGACAACTGATATGGTTTTAAAACGACTTCCGTGCGTAGATGCTTGTGCCTGGAAGGCTCTAGAATGCGTTGTAGCGCGTGTTCCGATGACACCTAGTACACTTCTGTTAACCGTGTTCCGGCATCGACAGTTGGAGATATTACATCGATTACAGGAATTTCTCCAGCACTTTTTTTAATCTCTTCTAATGCAACTGCTGACAAAGTATTACATGCTACAACTATTGCTTTAATATTTTTCTTTAACATAAATTCTGTTAGTTCTAAAGAAAACTTTTTAATTGTATTATCATCACGCGTACCATAAGGAACTCTTGAAGTATCCCCTAAATAGATAAGGTTCTCGTTTGGAAGCTCGTTGAGGATCTCCTTAACAACGGTAAGACCTCCAACACCAGAATCAAATATTCCTATGGGTGAATCGTTCATATTTAAAGAGTAATTAGCTTTGCTGAAGCTAAAACACAACTAGCATTCTATCAGAGACAAACCCTCTATCTCAAGGCTGGATGAGTGCAATAGTATTCAATATTTAGGTTCAATTAGCCTCATAATATGATAAATTTTAAGTCCTATAGTAGGGAAGTGGCATAAATTAAGCATATGCCAGATAACAGGCAATAATAACTAACAACAAAGCGGATAGATTTCAAAAATTCAGAGAAATCGTGATGAAAATTGATATAGAAAAAGAGGTCTTCTCTAGGAATCTAGCCTCCAGTGCGTCGCAAAAGTTATATTCTACGACATAATCAATTTACACTACCTGCCGCTAAAAATTGATCCAATAATGCCAGGGTTCTTGGGGTGACATAACACAATCCGCTACAATTAATTTGGAGGGATCCTTTGTGATTCCCCGGGAATCAATGCATACAATTACAACAACCTTGTATAGCGTGCCACTACACCACATCGAGTTATCCACATATGTTATGATTTGGGCGTTAAATCAATCTAATCTCGTCATTTTAGCCTCAGGAATACATTATTTAGATCGTTCGTATTTTGTTCGATTTTGTGTAGACAATACAACATATGAAGGAGCTCAGGGTATATTATAATACTCAAATAATAATTACCGAGTTGCGCACATATATAGCATCGTACTCCATGAAGTAGTATGATTTTAATGCTTGTAGTGTCGTGAAAAATGTGGCAAAATCTCGTGAAATTGCTTTATTTGTAGCTAGATATATAATTATAGGCCTATAATTATTAATATTACTATATCAAACTATATCACCCTACTGGTATCGGACTATATCATTTGGGTTATTCTACCCCTCTCCTCTTCCCTGTCATATTGTTTATATTTTTTTACTTCTTTTAGCTTCAGTTTATGCGTAATGAAAATTATTATTTTGAGGCTAAGTTTATTAAATTATAGAAGCAATGTATTTTCTTAGACTATTCCGCTCTCCTTGCCTTTCTGAAGCTAAATCGAGGCTAAATAGCCTCAGGTCCAAGATGTAAATGCTACTAGGAAAAAAAGTACAACAACGCCTATCCAAACATATTCCCAAAGCGTCGATCTAAAAAGCCTCTTCTCAAACCATAGATGAGAAAGCCCTATGCATATATAAAAGAACCCTGTGAGAAATAATGAAATAAGTACAGGAGGCGGATCAAAGGATGACAAAAGCCAGCTTCTATTTGGCCAGAACCACAATACTGTCGCGACTTCCAACTGACAAATTGTAAGAAACGAAACATAAAAAATATTTTTCTTAATATTCTTTTCCAAAGTATATGTCCAGATTGATTGAGCCGTTAATAAAAATGAAATTACAAAGAAGAATATAAGAGCGATAAAAACATTAAAATTCAGGCTAAAAATAACCGTGGTAATAAAAAGAAATGTGAGTATTGTTATTACAAATGACACTGTTCTAGCTCCTGATAAAAGAGCAATTGTTCGGACTCCAGAAACTGTAAATATGTTCTGAGAGAGAAATAATGAATAAAGACCGATCGCATAGATTATCGTTAGAGTGAGATCAGCCAGAATTCTTGCGGGAATAAGCGGAGAAAAAAGTCCAAAACCTAATGTATATAAAAATGGAAGAATAAAAACTTGAGGCGCGAAGTTCTCTTTTAGATCTTTATGAAGTGCCCAGTAAAGAAAAACATTTGTAAGAACAGAAAGTAATATTATTGCTACAAATCCAGATCTTTCCAGAAAGTGATCTGTAATAAATAATAATATTGAAAGAATTATAATTCCTGTCGCAAATCTTTGTCTTTTAGTTAAAAAGCTTTTCCTAAGTGCCTTAGGAAGCTTTGTTTTTAATTTCATTAGTTATAACGAGATATTTGAGTATACTTTCTGAACATCATCCATGTCTTCTAGATTTGAAAGAAAGGTTAATATCTTATCCTTCTCTGCTCCGTCTTCTACGCTCACCTTATTCTTTGCATTTCTTGAAATCTCTGAGCTTATAACTTCAAGCCCCGAGCTTCTTAAACCCTCTTTTATCTTGGTTAAGTCAGAAACATTTGTATATACAATTGCTTCCTCTTCGGAGTCTTCGACATCATTTGCTCCAAGCTCCGCTGCCTGCATAAAGATATCATCAATTGACCGACCATTCTTTTTTACAGAAATTTCTCCAGACTGCTCAAATTGATATGCTACTGCTCCTGGACCTGCAAAACTAGCTCCTGATTTATTAAACAAACTTTTTACTTCAGAAGTAGTCCGATTCGCATTGTCTGTTACTGCTTCTACCAGAACGGAAACTCCACCAGGAGCAAATCCTTCATATACAAATTCTGTAAGCTCCCCTGCTCCTTTTGCAGTAGCTCTAGTAATAGCACGCTCAATATTATCCTTGGGCATATTATTTGTACGAGCGAGCTCAATTGCAATTCTGAGTCTTGGATTTTGATTAGGGTCACTTATTCCGCCACCCGATTTAACAGCAATAGTAATAGCATTGGCTATCTTTGTAAATGTTGCACCGCGCTTTACATCTGCTGCGCCTTTTTGCCTTTTGATTGTTGACCATTTGGAATGTCCACTCATAACACGAATAATACTACCTAGCTGGTAGTATTCGCTCTTATTTTACCATTTGAATATTGACTTTTGCAATTCTACTTAGTAAAATTTTTCAATCTTATTCCCTCAATGAAAATAACTTCCACTCAAGCAATTAAAGCAACACTATCAGGAGATTGGGAAAACGCCATCAAATTAAATAAATCACTTTTAGACGAAAAACCAGACGACGTAGAAGCTCTAAACCGTATCGGACTCGCCTACATGATCACTGGAAATTCAAAAAATGCCAAGACTAGTTATGAAAAGGTCCTAGAGATTGACCCACTTAACTCAATTGCTTTAAAAAATCTTAGGAAATTAAAAACTGATTCTCCAAAAAATTCAGAAGGTGTTACTTTTGTTCAGGTAAATAATATTTTTATTGAAGAAACAGGAAGAACTAAAGTCGTAGAGCTAATCAACCTCGCGCAATCGGAAATCTTATTAAGCCTTCAGACTGGACAAGCAGTTAACATGTCTGTAAAAAGGCTTAAAATCTTTATTCATCAAAGTAAAAATTATGTAGGTGTACTTCCTGATGACATAGGCAATAGACTAATTAAGTTCATAAATGGCGGAAATAAATATGAGGCTTATGTAAAAGCCGCAAATCATCAAAACGTAAGCATTTTTATTAGAGAACTTAAAAAATCTGCTAAATTCATTGATCAGCCTTCATTTATTCAGGCAATTGAAAAGAAGCTAAGCTTAAAGAATGGAAGATCTAAATCTCACAAAGATTCCGATTCCACTGATGAGGAATGAAAAATAACTCTTCCTGTTGATATTTCCTTCTTAGCATTTTCTACTTCATGCCTTTGTCTTTCTTTTATCACAGATATATAAGCCCAGATAATAGCTATTATTGCCAGTATTAACATCCAAACAAAAAACATCATTAAAGCTCTCCTCTATCCTTCCCTATAATTATAACAATATCTGAAATCGAGCTTGCATCTTTTTTCTCAGCTTCAATTCCAAGCATTTTAGATAATTTCTCAACAGTATACGAATCATCTTTGTAATATATTACCGATCTATTTTCAGGCTCTTTTGATGAATTAACTAAAACTACATTACCTCCCATACTAGATATTCCCTTTGCAGTATTTTCTCCTAAGCCAGATATTTCAGATGCATTTGTTACTTCTATATTTAGGTCTTCTTTAATTATCTGAGGATCATTAAACCATGTTGTTTCATATTTCCTGATTTGTGCATCGTCATTTATTGAAACAGATTCTTCATTGATATTTTTTGAATCAGATTTTGAGGCGAAAAAAGCAAGCCTAACTATATCTAGAATTGTTAGATTACTTTTTATTCCATCTCTATGAAATAGAACTTTTGTAAAATATGACTTAGGTCCTGCATTAAATCCTTCCCGAGCCGTAGCTACACTATCAAACGGTATTCCTTTCTCTCGCAGTGCATCAGCACTCCCAGCCCCAGTTATAGTAAGTTTTTTGAGACTACTATCTTTCGGGGAAACAGAAATAAGCTGTGCGTTTTTATCAGCAATTACAGCTACAGTAAAGAAATTATCACCGTCAAATTTACTGTTTTTGATGGTCTCGACAACCTTAAAAACAATTGAGACAGTTATTATGAAGAAAATTAATAACCCAAAGTAAAAACCGAGGTGAAGGTTTTTACTCTTCGCCTCATTTCTTTTTTTTCTCATTACCAATCCTTTTTTTTCTTGGAGATTACTTCAGGCATAACATAAGTCGGGGAATTTGAGAAAACCTGCTTCCCATCCTTATCTTTTTTAGCTTTTTTCTTCTCTCCTTTATAAAATGATCCAAATCCTGGCATAAAAAGTCACCTCCTTATTCAATTATATTTGAAGTATCAAGTTTTTCAAGTAACTGTTCAAGTTCTTCTGAAAGTGGTGCCTGAATTTCTATTCTCTCTAGACTAGTGGGATCATTAAAAGAAATTTTATGTGCATGCAAAAAAACTCTTTCTAAGTACTTTCTATCGTCCCTAGCTGTTTTTCTGCCTGCATAAAGTTCATCTGAGAAAATAGGATGGTTTATATGTTTCAGATGTACTCTAATTTGATGGGTCCTACCAGTCTTTGGGAATAATCGAACCAAACTCAAAACCTCATCACCCAACTTGTATTCTTCTTCAACTATATATCCGGTCAAAGCTTCCCTACCTCCTGCTAACACTCCGAATCTTTTTCTATTCCATGGAAGCCTTCCAACAGGAACGTTTATCTCCCCCTCTGCTGGAGATATTTTTCCATGAGCAAGAGCAATATACTCTTTTTCCGTGGTTCTTTCTTTAAACTGAGCCTGGAGAGCCCTGAATGCAGTGGAATTTCTAGCAACAATAAGCGCTCCCGAAGTCTCTTTATCAAGCCTGTGAACAATTCCTGATCTATCAATAAATTCAGGCTCTTCATTTATATCTATTTCAAAATCTTTTTCAACTAGATCCTGAAGAGTATTTCCACTTGTGGTATCAGATCTGTTCACAGTAACACCGCTAGGCTTATTTATAACTATTAGGTCATCATTTTTAAAAAGAATTTGTAAATTACTTTGCATGTTTTATTTTTATCCTTCCTGATATTTCCTGCTTTATGATTAGAATTATTCCTATCGCCATCATGGCTAGGTAAATCAAATTCTCTTTTTGATCCACAAAGTTTGAAATTCCTGGATTATCTATTGCGCTGGTTAAAAGCATAATAAGCGAGAAGAAAATCAGAAACAATACGCTAATGCCTCCATCTTTTATCTCAAGACTGTTGGCTTTCGGATATAAATATAAGTTGGCAGCTAGTGCCATAACTGCGAACAACACTAACTTTACTGTTCCCCCAACACTAAATTCTTGAGAAAGTAAAAAATAACCAATTAAACCAAAAGGCATAATGAACGTTAACGATACAGTGAAGAAATCAAAAACTCTTCCAATCGGGAACTTTTTCATTCTGCAGTAAATAAACAAACCTAGCGTTCCTCCGAGCAAACCACCCAAAAGCGATAATCCAGGGAAATATGGGAAAATTAAGAATCCTAATGGACTAAAGAACACTGGATCGGGATTTAAAATCACATAGAAAATCCTCGCGAAAAGAAGTGAAATAAATCCGCAAATAAATGCGCAGTTAAATACTTCATCAAGACTAATATTTTTCTTAACCAAAACGTAATCATCATTGGCAACGTGATATAGCCTGAAAAGAAACAAAACCAAACAAATTATAAGAATTACAAAAAAGAATGACATACTATTTAAATTTTAAGATCCTTATTATACCAATTGAGGTTACTCCAATACCAATCACAGTAATTACTTTTACAACTCCAAATGCGTCAGCAAGAATTCCTACACCTAGAACTGGTACGAGTGAAACGACTCCAACAAGTGTATTTAAAGATCCATAGATCTTCCCTCTCTGCTCGTCAGATGTTTCTTCCTGAATAATTGTATTTGATGGAACAAATACTAAAGAGAACGCAAAACCGATAATCATAGCAAGAAAAACCATTACCCTTACAGAATCATAATTAATCATTCCCGATAAATTAGGGAACATTAAAATTACGATTCCAATTATCAAAAGACCTACTTTTGCTAATGTATCTTTTGAGCGTTTATGCAAAAAATTGCCGATAATTATTGCGCCAATTGTCATACCAATAACAGCTGGTGTCACAAATAAAAGCGGAAACTTCTCAACTTGAATATGAAGTACATTCTCTGCATATCCTGGCCCGATTACTGCAATAACCAGAATTAATGTCTGAAGAAGTGTAAGAAGGAATAATGAATGATAGACTTTTTTATTTCGCCTCATCACCCAGAATGCTCCTCTTATCTCCTCCATCACATTTATCTCCTCCCTACCATGATGCTTATTCGTAAAATGAAGTTTGATAAGCATCACAAAAATTGCCGATACTGCAAACATCGAGGTAATGAAAATGAACATATTTGTTTCTCCAAATAATAAAAGGAGCGGACCAGATAGCGCATAGGCAACAATTATGGATCCAAAAATTCCCATACTAAATAACGCATTAGCAGATAACAGCAAATGTTTTGGGATCAGGAGAGGGATTATCGGTGTTTCTGCAGGTATGAAGAACTGTGTAATCAGTGAAACCAAAAAGCTCAGAAGATAAATAAGAAATAATTCCTGAGAAACAAAAATGAGAGGGAACGCAGCTAATGCCCGCAATATATTTGTATAAACCAAAACATGCTTTTTATTCCACTTATCTACATACACTCCAGCAAGAATTCCAAATATTATCGAAGGAAGAGTAAAAGATAGCACAACACCTGCTACTGCCAAATTAGAGCTGGAGAGCTGAAACACAACAATAAGAAGAATAAAGTTGAGGAGATTCATGGCAAACTGTGAGAAAAATTCGGAGACAACAAGAAAGAAAAAAGAAGGAATCCTCAGTGTGGCAATCAAGGGATTTCGCATAAAAATTAATTTACTTTTTGACTATATTCTCCAGTCCTAGTATCAATGCGGACCTTGTCCCCTGCCTTGATAAAAAGTGGTACACGCGCACGCATGCCATTGTCTAAAACTGCATCTTTATAAATATTCGAAGCCGTGTTTCCTTTAACGCCTGGGTCTGCTTCTGAAACTGTGAAATCCATTTTCGGTGGAAGATTTAACGCCAAAACCTCCTGATCTAATATTGAAATATTGTATGATTCACCTTCTCTTAAGTATGCTACATCATGCTCTCCAATTAACTTTATGGCAACGCTTATTTGTTCAAAGGAATTTGGATCCATAAAATAAGCATTCTCCCCGTCTTTATATAAATACTGAACATCACGCTTAAAAACCTGGACATTGTTAACCCGCGCATTATTTGTATACCCTTTTTCAGTTGTGGAACCTTGTCTGATATTTCTTACCTTAACTTTAATATTCGCAGAGCCTCTACCCATCTTAATGTGCTCATAAGAAATAACAATAAATAAATTCCCCGCTTCTTCAAATACTGTACCAGCTCTAAGCTCTTGTACTCCTATCATTTCTTTCTGTTTATTCGGATAAGTCCAGAAGCTGGAATTATCTCCACTCCCCTCTTTTCTAATTCGTCTAGAAAAATATTTGCTCCAATCGAATCTGATGCCATGTGACCTGCATTAATTACATTCATGTGCATTTTTTTTGCCTCTTTAAGTCCATCTTCAGGTATATGCATATCAACTATTGTTCCGACACCTGCCCTTGCGAGTTCTGCGTAAGCTTCTTTTGATGGATTGGTTCCACCTGTAAAGAAAATTGCCACCCTACCTACTCTACTCTTTGGACCGCCTGAAACTATTTCAGGACCATTTTTACCCTTCATTGCCTCCTGGTATTCCGGAAGCTCCATAAGGTAATCAATTATTTCGTCAACAGTCTCAAATGTTTTCTTGGACAGGTAATTCTCCATAAACTTATCCCCGATGTTATCCCAAACGGTATGAAGTGTTACTAGGGGAATACCAAGAAGTCTTGCTGTATCTGTAATCTGATTATGATTTGAGGGATGAATTTTTCTTTTTATATCATCCATTCGCTCCCGCATCAGTGCATCCATCACATTTACTGGAACACCAACCTTGGCATAACTATCCACCTGAATATCCATTACATCATGAAGCGCAGCGAGCGAAACTCCGACTGGATGATGCCCAATAAGAGCATCAATCTTTTCTCCTTTTTGATTTAAGCGATCTACCAATAAAATTTCTGCGGCATCTGGATCAATACCGACCAAAATTTTCTTTACTTGCGTTTTAGGATCTCCAAATAAAATTCTTGTATCTGAATAAGGATTTGTGAGGATTTCGCAATCAAAATATTTTTTCTTTTTTTCCGAAAGATCATCAAACTCTTTTTTTCTCCTCTTTAAAAGATCCCCTACTCTCTTTTTCCCTCTAGGATCGCTGTCCATTCCCATTTGAATTGCCAAATCATAAATTTGTTGAAGTGTCATGCTTGAAAGTATATAATATTGTAGCCTCAAAATCAAAGTATAAAACATTTTGATTTCTCAAAATCTGAAGGATTTTGAAGAGGACAGCCAAGCGAGAAGTTGAAACGCGACCTTGTTCATGCGAAGACCCAAGCGCAGAGCTGGACGAGCCGGGGTGGCGGAACGGTATACGCGGCAGTCTCAAAAACTGCTGGCCGCAAGGTCTTGAGAGTTCGAATCTCTCCCTCGGTACATTATAGATACTTATTAAGTATTTCCTTGGCTATTGTTTTTGCAGAATCATACTCAAACACTTTTTCATAGTCATTAATATTTATCCACTCTAGATCTGCAAATTTTTGATTTGATCCTGGTGGCTCAACAGTGAAATTAGGTACATCACCATTCCAATCGGTAACAATAAAAACGTAAAACCAAACCTTAATCTCATCTACTTTTAAATCCATAAGGTATTCCCATTTTGTTATTTCTAAATTCATTTCTTCTCTTGCTTCTCTTTTCAGAGCAGTAATAAAATAATTTTTTCCGTTCTGTTTGTCAGTTTCTTCAACTCCACCATTTGGAATAAAAACTTCTTCTCCTTTTTCTCCTGGCCTTCTTTCTATTAGAAGTTTCCCATCTTTAACCAAGGCAAAAACTACGGCTTCATTATATCCATCTCGTTTAATTGCTGACATTTTCAAATTTTACAATTTGGAGCGAAAACAAACAATAACTAAATAAAAAATAGACCAATCCATTTGGATTAGTCTATTCTCTTGTTTCGAGACAAAAAAGATAAGCTAGCTTAAGCAGCAGGCGTTTCTTCTTGATTTCCACCTTGATCCCCTGTATTTCCCCCTGCAGGTACTTGACCTGCATTTGGATCAGCTGCTGGAACCTCCACTGGAGGTGCTGCTGGATCTTGGGCAGGCTGTTCGCCTCCTGCTGGTGCACTAGTAGGTTCAGGAGTAGAAACAGGTGGTGTCCAACCTGTATTTTGATCTGCAGCTGGGTTTTGATTTTGATCGTCCATTGAATTCACCCCCTTTCGAATCCATTGAATTAACAATGGTCTTTAGATTTAAATATCATATAGGGACGTTTTGGAAATGTAAATATATCAAGTTAGATTATTGGCGTTTCTGCAGCTGCTTCGGGCGGAGGTATTTCTTCCCTCTTTCTATCAATCGAGTAAAACTTGATTCTATCTCCCCTGAATAATAAGTCAACTTCTCCCTGAGGGCCGTTTCTATGCTTTGCGATCAGAAGTTTCGTATTAATTACATTCGTAATTTCAGCCTCCGGCCTATAAATAAACATAACTACATCTGCATCCTGCTCAATAGCGCCTGATTCTCTAAGATCAGCTAGCTGAGGCTTTTTATCTCCTCCCCTATGCTCTACTGCACGAGAAAGTTGAGATGCTGCAAGGACAGGGATCTTTAATTCACGAGCTAAATTCTTGAGCGCTTGAGAAACAACCGAAACCTCTTGAACACGGCTATCATAATGCTTTCCCGGATCTACTAACTGAAGGTAATCGACAATAATAAGAGCTACATTATGCTCTAATTGAAGTCTTCTAGCTTTAGTTCTTATTTGAGAAACAGAAATTCCAGGGGTATCATCAATATAAATTGGCGCATCAGCAAGTACTCCCATTGCCTCAGACAGCTTCGAGAAATCAGATTCATTTAATTTTCCAGTCTTAAGCCTCCAGGCATCTACATCAGCCTGACCTACGAGTAAACGATCTACCAACTCTTCCTGACTCATTTCTAGAGAAAAAATACCAACAGGCTTCTTCTCATTAATCGCTATATTTGAGGATATGTTTATAATCATTGCCGTTTTTCCCTGCCCGGGACGTGCTGCAAGAATCAAAAGATTTGATGCCTGCATACCTGACAAAATATTATCGACATCAACAAAACCAGTCTTTACTCCACGAAGTCCCGCTCCGGACTTATGTAATTCATCGATACGATCAAAACTTTCCGCAAGGCGGTCCTTAATAGGAATAAAGCCTTTAATGTCATGACCCTGAGTCATAGCGAAAACTGCTTGCTCAGTTTTATCTAAGAGCTCATCTGCTTCTTTATCCTCCATAAAGCCCATTTCAACAATTGAAGTGCCTACGGTTATTAATTTTCTTTTAGTTGCATCTTCTTTAATAATGTCAGCATAGTGTTCAATATTAGCAGCCGTTGGAACAGCATTGAGAAGATCCGTTAAATAAGAAGCGTCAACTCTATTGGTTTTATCTTTTTTTAGAGCTTTTGAAACGGTGAGAATATCGATCGGCTTCCCCATCTCATAAAGAGAGAGCATTGCTTCAAAGATTTTCCCATTATTTTGGTCATAAAAATCAGATGGCTTGATCTTTTCAGAAATTAATCCTATTGAATCCTTACTTAAAAGAATTGCTCCAAGAACACTTAACTCAGATTCTTCATTATGCGGAGGGACTTTTTGGGTTGCCATAAGTTTTAAAATGATAGTTGACGAGTATTTAAATTGCAATATTGCAAACAGCAAGAAAGTAGCTCAAACTAGCCTAACACTACATATTGCATTTCTGAAGGCAATTTATCAGCAGTTGTAGAAAATTTATTAACTTTTTCGTTTGTTTCTTTTCCAATAGACTTCCCGACTTCGTCCTTCAATTCCCCATAGGCGAGCAATACTTTCGGCTCAAGAGTCGCTAATCCTGAATAATTAAACTTTGTGTCTGCATTTACCACAACAATATCACTGCCCTCCAACTTTTCCTGAATTTTTTCTATTGCTTCACCGCTGCCCGTCAAAACGTTTATTGAATCGATAATTATTCTGACTACCAAATTTTCACCAACTGGAATAGCTGAAATTTTAATCCCACCAACTTCATATTCACCTGGTCCTTTAATTGTAATCCTTGAACCTTCAATCTTAGAGTCATTTATTTGAAGTGTTTTATTTAAAGCCAATATTGCATTCGCTTCGATTTTCCCGGTTACTGACGTGGGATTAACTACGATTGCGGCATTTTTACCTTTAATTCTTATGCTGTCTCCTGAGAGAATTGCTACATCCATCCACCTATCCTAACACATGGCTACTTTCCTTGACAAGGGATTTTTTTTAACGTAGTATGACAATACAATTTTTTAATATAATGCCCCAATTTTTTTATGAAGAAAGAAAAAATTATCCTCTCTTTTACAGCGCTTTTAATTGGTGTCGCAGTAGCAGTAGCTAGTTTTTATTTTTACCAAACTACACGAAAAGTTAAATCTTCGGAAATTAAGACCATAAAAATTAATGATACTTCCCCTACTCCATCTTCAGGATTGTTCTTAACTATCGACACACCTCAAGATGAAGAAGTCGTAAGCGAAAGAACAATTAAAATTTCAGGTAAAACGACCCCAGATGCTAGTATAGTAATACTCACTCAGGAAAGTGAAGAAGCGGCTGTACCTGCAAAAGACGGCAGTTTTACGACGGTCATTAATTTATCTCAGGATGAGAATATAATTGAAATAAATGCAGTTGGCGCAAATGGAGAAATAGTAAAAGTAAAAAGAGTTGTACTATATTCAACAGAAAGCTTTTAAATGAAAAAATTATTTTTTACAATTTTAGCAATATCATTAATATTTCCAAACTTATCTTTCGCCCAAACCCAAACACCCGAATCAAAAATAGACGTCATAAAAGATAAGGTTGCGTCCCGCGTTGCAGAACTCAAACTCGTTGAGAGAAGAGGCGTAGTTGGAGTTGTGGAAAGTTCAACTGATACTGAAATAAGAGTAATAGACCTAAATGACAAAACTAGAATAATAGAAGTTGATGAGTTAACAAAATTTAGCTCCTCAGACAACGCAGATTTTGATATTTCCGATATCGAAAAAGGTACTAAAATTTCTGCAATCGGCCTTTACAATAAAGAATCGAAAAAACTACTTGCCCGCTTTGTAAATGAAATTAGCATTCCTGTTTTCTTAACTGGAGTAATTTCTGCAAAAGATGATAAAGGATTTACTATTACGCTTTCGACAGAAGAAGAAAAAAAATATATCGTTGATGTTGAAAATATAACAAAGTCATTTTCTTTTGAAAATGGTGAACTTGAAACCGCAGGATTTACCAAAATTGAAACATTACAAAACGCTATTGTGATCGGATTTACAGATCCGAAAGATGCAAATAGAATTACAGCAAGTAGGATTATTACTTTCCCAAATATCCCCCAAAATCCGAGAATTGCAATAGATGCTGAGCCCACACCAACTACCAAACCTTCAGGAAATATATCCCCCTCCCCAATTCTTGAAGTCGAAGAATGAAAACTTCTGATGCAATCCTAATCTCATCTGTTCCGAATATTATTTATTTTACTAATTATTCTGGTTTTTCAGAAACAGAAAGAGAAGCTTTTATTTTAATTACTACAAATAAAAATTATTTGATAACCGACTCGCGATATTCTGAAGCATTAAAAAAACATACAAGCGGTTTTGAAATTATTAATTCTGGAGCTATTAATTTCATTTCAAATGCAAAAGATTTTTTTCATATAAACAAAATATATACACTCGCTATAGAAGAAGATAATATAACTTTGGCTGAATCTAAATTACTTAAAAAATCTGTAAAAATTGTCCCTACTTTTTTTTTCCAAAAAAGAATTATAAAAACACCTCAAGAAATAGAAAATATAAAAAAGGCTTGCAAGATAGGCGACATGGCTTTTAATTTTATCTTAGCCAAACTCAAGACCGGTATAACAGAAAAGGAAATTTCCGATGAATTAATTGGTTTTTTTAAATTAAAAAATGCTGATTTGTCTTTTAAACCAATTGTTGCATTTGGTCCTCATTCCTCTATACCCCACCATGAAAATTCTGATACCAAACTTAAAAAAGACCAAATTGTACTTTTAGATTTTGGGGTTAAGGTAAACAATTATTGCTCTGATATGACTAGAACTGTTTTCTTTGGAGAAGCTCCTGAGGAATTTAAAAAAATTCACAAAACAGTTCTTAATGCCCAGCAAAAAACGATTAAAAATATCAAACCCAATATGAAGCTTTCTGAAATAGATAAAACAGCAAGGGATTATATTCTGAGTCAAAATTTTCCAAACATAATTCATGCAGTAGGTCATGGAGTAGGAATTGAAGTACATGAAGCGCCCTCTGTGTCGCCAAGCTCAAAAGATATAGTTAAAAATGGGATGGTTTTTTCAATCGAGCCTGGAATATATGTCCCTGGATACGGAGGAGTTAGAATAGAAGATTTAGTTTTAATAAAGAATGGAAACGTAGAGTTGATTTCGCACGCTAAAAGAGAAATAATTGAGATACATGATTGATGATATTAAAAAAGAGCTGTCCTCGCTAAAGCTTCTGACTATTCTTCTGACTCTTGCTGTAGGCATATATTTGTTACAGTTCGTATTCGGGTTTTTAAGAGATTTTTCAGATATTATCTGGGTAATAATTTTGGGATGGCTCGTAAGTTTTATAATGGAGCCCTTTGTAGACTTTTTTATAAAGTATCTTAAGCTCCCCAAGCCAATTGCAACAATTTTAGTTTTTGCTCTAGCAGCTGGTCTTCTTGCATTAACTTTTGCAATTTTTATACCTGATCTAAGATCGCAATTCGCTTCTCTACAAAAAACTTTACCTGATCTTTTAAAAAACTTTTCTCCACCAGTACAAAAAGCTTTTGAAAATATACTAGACACAGGAAGTTATTCAAAGAATCTTATTCCATCTTTAACTCAGTTTTTCGTTAATACTGTTACGGTACTTATCCTTTCTTTCTATCTAGTTCTTGATAAAGAAAAAATTAATAAAAGACTTTTCGCAATCACTCCAAAAAAATACCACGAACAAATTAGATTTTTTCAAAGAGTTATTGACAATTCATTTGCTTCATTTGTAAGAATCCAGGCTCTTTGGGGGTTACTTGGAGGAATCATAACTTATATTGGAC
>Ga0163151_10000272_pt1 | contig 92856 bp, 86 predicted proteins | sample OliLakLV19MP5IB2_FD_145596 | JGI IMG/M metagenome (GOLD analysis project Ga0163151, IMG submission 145596) | Freshwater microbial mat bacterial communities from Lake Vanda, McMurdo Dry Valleys, Antarctica - Oligotrophic Lake LV.19.MP5.IB-2 | ecosystem: Environmental > Aquatic > Freshwater >...
GCGCCTTGGCTTCGCGCTCGAAGCGGGCCAGCCGCTCGGGGTCCTGGGCGAACAGGTCGGGCAGGATCTTGATGGCCACGTCGCGATCGGGTCGGGCGTCGCGCGCGCGATAGACTTCGCCCATGCCACCGGCGCCCAGGGGGCCGACAATATCGTAGGGACCAATCTTCGTTCCGGGGGCCAGACTCATCAGAAGGGCTGATTATAGTGGCATGATCTCCTTTGTCGTCCCGGCCTACAACGAAGCGGACCTGATTGGCGCCACGCTCGAGTCGTTGCACCAGGCAGCCGGCGCGGCTAAAGGCACGCCCTCCGATGGCGATCACCCGGAACCCTACGAAATTATCGTGGCTGACGACGGGTCGAACGATGAGACGGCGGTGATTGCTGAGCGCCACGGCGCCAGGGTCGTCAAGGTGGCCCATCGCCAGATCGCGGCGACGCGCAATTCAGGTGCCCGGGAAACCCGCGGGGAGTTCCTCATCTTCGTGGATGCGGACACGATTGTGAACGCGACGGTGGTTCGTGGCGCCGTTGATGCCATGCGGCACGGGGCCGTGGGTGGCGGTGCCGGCATCACGTTCGACGGGGCCGTGCCGTTGTACGCAGAGGTGATGACCGCGTTGCTGGTCCGCGCGTTTCGCGCGACGGGCCTGGCCGCCGGGTGCTTCCTGTTTTGTACGCGCGCCGGGTTCGAGGCCGTCGGAGGTTTCGACGAACAGTACTTCGGCGGCGAAGAGATCATCATGAGCCGCGCACTGAAGCGGCAGGGCCGGTTTGTCATCCTGACGCACGCCGTGACCACCTCGGGACGGAAACTGCGGACGCATTCCGCGCGTGAGATGTGGGGTGGCTTGGCAGCCGTGGCGCTTCGAGGCCTGAGGGGAGTCAAACAGAGGCAGGGCATGGACCTCTGGTATGCCCCGCGGCGCCGCGATCCAAAGAAGAATGACTGACGACGCGTTCAATTCATCCGCTCGATGGCGATGTCTTTAGAGCGTGTTTCGTTTGCGTGTCGGCCGCGGCCTTGAAGCCCAGGCCGAGCGACGTACGGAATGATCTCGTGCCGGCACGTAGCGCTGGCCCGTACGTAGCTCGGGCTGGTTCTCAAGCCCGAGTGTCGCCGCGCGCGCTGAAGGATTCCTCTGGGTCTGCGGATCCAAGACCGAGGCCGAGGTGTCGGCCAGGGCGTTGCTGGCGATTGGACGCCGGTTGCTCCGATAATCGTTGCGTGATTACCAGGCGCCGACGATATCCAGGCAAGAACCCGCGCGGGTTTCACGACAAGTACAAAGAGCTGAGTCCCGAGCGTTACGGCGCAGAGGTGCAGAAGGTGATCGCATCCGGCAAGACGCCGGCCGGCATGCATCGCCCCATCATGGTGGACGAGGTCATCGCGTGTCTTCGACCCATGGCCGGTGAGGTGGCGGTTGATTGCACACTGGGCGGTGGCGGTCACACGCGCGCGCTGCTTGGGCGCGTGCCGCCGGGCGGACGCGTGATCGGACTTGATGTCGACTCGATCGAGTTGCCGCGAACGGAGAGTCGCCTGCGCAGCGAAGGGTTCGGTCCTGAGGCGTTTGTGGCGCGCCTTGGAAACTTTGCCGGCGTGCACAAGGCTCTGGCTGCCGAGGGGCACGCGACCGCGAACATCATCCTGGCGGACCTCGGGGTTTCGTCGATGCAGCTCGACAATCCCGATCGGGGCTTCAGCCACAAGGCGTCCGGCCCTCTCGACATGCGGATGAATCCCTCGCGAGGCGTCACGGCGGCGCAGTTCATCGAGCGCGCGAGCGAAGCGGCGCTGGCGACCGTGCTCGATGAAAACGCCGACGAACCGCACGCGGGTGTGATTGCGAAGGCGTTGAAGCAGGGACTGTCTTCCGCGGGGGTGTTCACCACCGGTGCCGTTGACGCTCTGGTGCGGTCGGCGCTGACAGCTGCATTTTCGGGTCTGACGCCCGCCGAGGCAACCCCGTCGGTCCGGCGCACCTTCCAGGCGTTGCGCATTGCCGTCAACGACGAATTCGCGGCGCTCGACTCGCTCCTGCGTTCGCTGCCCCAATGCCTGTCGCCTGGCGGTCGCGTGGCGATTCTGACGTTTCACTCCGGCGAAGACCGGCGAGTGAAGAAAGCATTCCAGGCGGGCTTTCGTGAAGGTGTCTATTCGGCCGTGGCAGACGAGGTCATTCGCGCCACACCTGGAGAACGGCGCGCGAACCCACGCGCCTCATCCTCGAAACTGCGGTGGGCGGTACTTACAGACCGCTGAGATTGATCGCTGCCGGTGTCGGAGTCAGTGCCACGCGGCAGCGATTTCTGCCCTCGCGCTTCGCCTGATACAAGGCGTGGTCAGCCCGTCCAATCAACCCGGTGGTGCCGTGTTCAGATGGCCCGGCTTCGGCGATGCCCACGCTCACCGTGACGGAAAGCGCCTTGCCGTCGACGATGATGGGGAGCGCGGCCACTTTTCGCCGCAACGACTCAGCGGCCTGCTGCGCTCCCGCCACCGACGTGTCGAGCAGGATGATCAGGAATTCATCGCCGCCGTAGCGGCACTTCACGTCGGTTCTTCTGAGAACCCGCGTGAGAAGCGTCCCAACCTCACGGAGCAGATCGTCGCCGCGCAGGTGCCCCAGCCCGTCGTTGATTTGTTTGAACTGGTCGATGTCCACCATCAGGATCGACAGCGGCTGTGTAGACCGCCGCGACCGCTCCATTTCCCGGTCCAGCGTTTCGAGGCCATGGTCGCGGCTCACGCAACTCGTCAGGCTGTCGCGCAGGCTGTATTCGCGGGTCTCCAGGAAGAGCTGCACATTCCTCACCGCAATCGCGACAAGCGCCACGGCGAGGCCAAGCGCCTTGCGTTGCTCGGCTGTCATCGCCGCACCCTTGTGGATGCCGAGGACGCCGACAACGACGTTCGCCACCAGGGGAAAACAGAGGTCGTCTCCCTCGACGATGCCCACGAGGCGGGCGTCAGGGAGCGTCTCGAGCACCGCCGCGCGTTCGGCCAGCGCCTCAAGCTCTTCGAAGGGTCTTCGGCCTGGGGCGGGCGTATCCTGCATCAGCGACTCCCAGCGATCGGGGTGCTTGGCCAGCAGCCAGAACTCGCGTTCGCCCGTGAAGGTGGGGAGGTAGCGCCATAAGGCTTGCTGGAGCGTGGTGGGGTCGAGCGCGTTTGAGACGGCCTGACTGAAGGTCACCAGCCGCTCGAGCTCTTCCGAGCGCATCCTCGCCTGGGCCGATTCCGCAGCCGCAACGAGCACATCCGCTTTTGCCTGCTGCCGCTTGCGCGCCTCGTGAAAAATGAACACGCCCACGAAGATCGTCAGCGCGGGCAGGAGATCGATTTGAAAGCGGTCCTGCACGTCACGTGAGACCTCCCAGACGCGTTGGAGCGGCCGCTGAAAGATCACCACCGTGCCGGCGATGAGGCCGACCACAAGCGAGGTGTCGTTCCGGGTGATCAGGCGCATGAAGCCGATTGGCCACAGTATAACGTTGCCCGAGATCGTCACGGAACCATCGCCGCGTTCAATTCATCCGCTGAATTGTTATATCTTTAGCCCCCTATGCAGGCAATTCCGGTGGCAGGGGTCAGGCGCGGATTCGGTCAGACAGCCAGGCGCGATCGGTGGTGGGCGACGCCCGCAATGATCTTCGTGGGGTTCTCGGCGTTCATTGTCTACGCCACGTGGGCGGCGTTCCAGAACGCGCACTACACGTGGGGGCCGTACCTGTCGCCGTTTTATTCACCCGAGATCTTCGGCGCCTCGCCGCATGCCTGGTTCGGGCCAAAGCCAGACTGGTGGCCGGGGTTGCTGCCGTTTTCACCGGCGCTGATCATCCTGCCGTTTCCAGGGTTGTTCCGGTTCACCTGCTATTACTACCGCGGCGCGTACTACAAGTCGTTCTGGGCCGATCCGCCGGCGTGCACGGTCGGAGAACCGCGCAAGGGCTACCGGGGCGAACACTCGTTCCCGCTGATCCTGCAGAACTTCCATCGGTACTTCATGTGGGTGGCCATCGTGTTCATCGCATTGCTGGCCTGGGACGTGTGGTTGGCGATGTGGTTTACGGACCCTGCGACCGGGCAGGTGCAGTTCGGCATGGGCGTGGGCACCCTCGTGCTCGCCGTCAACGTCGTCCTGCTGGCCTGCTACACCTGGGGATGCCATGTGTTGCGCCACGTGGTGGGCGGCCGGCTGAATGAAGTGTCCAAGTCACCCGTGTGCGACTTTGCGTATGAGTGTGTCAGCGGCCTGAACGGACGGCATCAACTCTTCGCCTGGTGCAGCCTGTTTTCGGTGATGTCCTCGGACCTGTATGTGCGCCTGTGCTCCATGGGTGTCATCACCGATCTGAGGCTCTTCTGATGGCCGCGCTCAAGACGTACTCCTACGATGTGCTCGTGATCGGCGCCGGCGGCGCCGGTCTGCGCGCGGCGATTGAAGCGGCCGGCCAGGGCGTTTCGGTGGGCCTCATCTGCAAGTCGCTGCTCGGCAAGGCGCACACCGTCATGGCCGAAGGCGGCATGGCCGCGGCCATGGGCAATGTGGACGACCGCGACAACTGGCAGGTGCACTTCGCCGACACGATGCGCGGCGGCCAGTACGTGAACAACTGGCGCATGGCGGAACTGCACGCCAAGGAGGCGCCCGATCGGGTGCGCGAACTCGAAGCGTGGGGCGCGGTGTTCGACCGGACGCCCGACGGCAAGATTCTGCAGCGCAACTTCGGCGGCCACCGCTATCCCCGCCTTGCCCACGTTGGCGACCGCACGGGCCTTGAACTGATTCGCACCCTGCAGGATCACACTGTGTACCTGGGTGTGACGGTCCACATGGAACACACCGTCATCGACCTGCTGATGGACGACGGCCGCGCCGCAGGTGCGCTGGCCTACGACCGCGAGCGAGGCCGGTTCCACGTATTCTCGGCCAAGGCCGTGATTCTGGCCACCGGCGGCGTGGGCCGCGCCTACCGCGTCACCAGCAACAGCTGGGAAGGCACCGGCGACGGCCATGGACTGGCCTATCGCGTGGGTGCCGAACTCATCGACATGGAGTTCGTGCAGTTTCATCCCACCGGCATGGTGTGGCCCCCGAGCGTCAAGGGCATTCTGGTGACTGAGGGGGTGCGCGGTGAAGGCGGCGTGCTGAAGAACAGCGAAGGCACACGCTTCATGTTCGGCGACATTCCCGACAACTACAAACCCCAGACCGCCGCCGACGCCGAAGAAGGCTGGCGCTATACGCAGGGCGACAAATCCGCCCGTCGTCCTCCCGAACTGCTCACGCGCGACCACGTGGCCCGGTGCATCATGCGCGAGGTCAAGGCCGGGCGGGGATCTCCACACGGCGGCGTATTTCTCGACATTGCGTGGATCAAAGAGAAGATCGCGAAGGCGCCCGAACACATCAAACGCAAGCTGCCGAGCATGTACCACCAGTTCAAGGAACTGGCCGACCTCGACATCACGCAGGAGCCAATGGAAGTGGGGCCCACCACGCACTACATCATGGGGGGCATCCGCGTAAACGCAGACACGCAGGAATCCACCGTGTCGGGCCTGTTCGCCGCCGGTGAGTGCGCGGCCGGCATCAACGGGGCCAACCGGCTCGGCGGCAACTCGCTGTCGGACCTCATCGTGTTCGGCAAGCGTGCGGGCGAGTACGCCGCAGCCCAGGCCAGGGTGCAGCGCGCGCCCACCTTGAACGACGCGGCCATCGATGCGGCGATGAAGAAGTCGCTTGAGCCGTTCGACCGCGGCCACGCCTCGGGCAATCCGTACAAGATCCAGTCCGATCTGCAAGACACCATGCAGGACCTTGTGGGCATTGTCCGGCTCGAAACCGAAATGCAGAAAGCGTTGTCGCGCCTGGCGGACCTGAACGCGCGTGCCGAGGCATCCGGCGTTGACGGCCATCGCGAATATCACGCGGGATGGCACACCTGCCTCGATCTTCGGAATCTGCTGGCGGTGTCCGAAGCCATCACGCGGTCTGCCCTCGAGCGCAAGGAAAGTCGCGGCGGGCACTTCCGCGACGACTATCCGGACAAGGACCCCGCATTCAGTGACTTCAACATCGCGGTGTCGCAGGACAGCAGCGGCGCGATGCAGGTGTCACGAATTTCCATTCCTGAAATGCCGTCAGAACTCAAGCAGATCATCGTTGATCAGCAGCAATAGAGGCCCAGAGACAATAATGGCGCAGGCGATCTTTCGTATCTGGCGTGGCGGCTCCGATGGCACGGGCGCGTTCGTGGACTACACCACCGAGGTGTCTGAAGGCATGGTGGTGCTCGACGCGGTGCACAAAGTGCAGGCCGACCAGGCCCCCGACATGGCGTGCCGATGGAACTGCAAGGCCGGCAAGTGCGGGTCGTGTTCGGCCGAGATCAACGGCAACCCGAAGTTGATGTGCATGACGCGGCTCAACACGCTCGACCTCACCGCGCCTGTGACCGTGGAGCCGATGCGCGCCTTTCCGCTGATCAAGGATCTGGTTACGGACGTGTCGTGGAACTTCCGCGTCAAGCCGGGGGTCAAGAAGTTCAAGCCACGCAAACCCGACGCCGCTGACGGCACCTGGCGCATGGCACAGCGAGACATCGATCGCGTCCAGGAGTTCCGCAAGTGCATCGAGTGTTTCCTGTGCCAGGACGTCTGCCATGTGGTGCGCGAGCACAAGAAACACGACGAGGGCTTTATCGGTCCGCGCTATTTTGTGTACGCGGCCGCCCTCGAGATGCATCCGCTCGATACCGAAGAGCGCCTGCGTGACCTGAAAGACACCCAGGGTTTGGGCTACTGCAACATCACGAAGTGCTGCACAAATGTGTGTCCGGAACACATCCAGATCACCGACAATGCGATCATCCCGCTCAAAGAGCGGGTGGTGGACCGGTTCTATGACCCGGTCACCCGGCTCTTGAGGGTGTTGCGCTCCTGAGTAGCGCGAGAAAAGGGGACAACGATGTTCGAACTCAAACCCCTCTCGCCAGCAGCGGTGCCGGCCGCCCTCGCCAAGGCGGAGCGCTATCGGCTGCTCAACGAGCCCGAGCAGTGCCAGAGCATCTGTGAAGACGTGCTCCGGGCCGACCCGGGCAATCACGCCGCCAGTGTCATGCTCATTCTGGCGATTACCGACAGCTTTCCAACGACTACCCAGGCGGCCGCTCGTGCGATGGAGTTGGTCGGGGGGCTGCCGTCGGCATACGACCGTTGCTACTATTCCGGCCTCGTGGCCGAGCGCCGCGCGCGAGCCCTGCTCTCACACGGCGGCATGGGCCGGCGCGGGGCCACCCAATGGCTGCATCAGGCGATGGCCGACTATGAGCGCGCCGACGCCCTTCGCCCGCCCGACAATGACGACGCCCGATTGAGATGGAATGCGTGCGCGCGGGTATTCAACGCGCACCCTGATCTGCTGGCAGAAGACGACCAACCAAATACGCCGATCATGCTCGAGTAACGTCAGTGGGTCCTGCCCCGACCCGGAACGACATTGGCACTTATCTCGGTGCGGCGGTCCGTCCACAACGGCGCACTTCTTGCAGTTGCAGCCGTTTCCACCATGCGTAGCCGCGCCGGTCTCGCCGGCATTCTCGTCGTCTTCATCGGCGTCTCTGCGCACCTGGCGGCGCAGGCGCCGGCGCAGCCCGTGCTGCGCTGGGGTGGCGACCCCGAGGGTGGCGCGCCGTTCGTCCAGGCCGACTCACGCAACCCGAATCGTCTCGTCGGCTTCGACGTAGACATTGCGGCGCTCATCGCGGCCGAACTCGGCCGGCGACCGGAGTTCGTGCAGATCACGTTCCAGTCGCTCGATCAGTCTGCGCTGCGCGGCGACTTCGATATCGGCCTGAGCGGCATCGAAAACACGCCGGCGCGGCGTCAGATGGTGCCCACCAGCATCCCCTACTACGAGTTCAAGGAAGTGCTCACGGTGCGCGCGGCCGACCGCGATCGCTTCAAGACACTCGCAGACCTCGGCGGCCGGAAGGTGGCCACGCTTGCCGGCACGATCGCCGCCGACATTCTCGGCCGCACCGCCGGGATCACAGCCACGCCGTACGACGATGATGTGCATCCGTACAGCGATTTGGCGATCGGGCGCGTGGACGCCGTGCTGCTGGACCACCTGCTGGCCGATCGCGCCGTGCGCCGTGAGAAGGGTCTGTACACCCATCCCGCGGCCGTGGCGACCAGTCAATACGTCGTCATTGTGTCGCCGAAGAATCCCGGGATGCTCGACCGCGTCAACGACATCCTCCGCCGTGCGATGCGTGACGGCCGCCTTGAGGCCATCCTGCGTAAACAGCCGGGCGTGTGGAACGACGACCAGCCGCGGTTGTTCCAGGCGATGACCGCGGCGACCATCCCGCAGGGCGAGACCGAGGCGCGGGCGTCATGGTTTGAGACGACGCGGGCGTTTCTGCCCAAGCTGCTATTTGCGGCATGGACCACGCTCTGGCTGTCGTGTGTGGCGATGCTCGGCGCGGTGGTCGTGGGCATTGGCATTGCGGTTGGACGCGTGTACGGCAGCCGGTCCACGCGCCTCGTGCTCACCGCGTATGTGGAGGTGATGCGCGGCACGCCCATCCTCCTGCAGCTCTTTGTCATCTACTACGGACTCGCCAGCATCATTACGCTTGATGCCTACGTGGCGGCCCTGCTCGGCCTGGGCCTGAACTACGCGGCCTACGAGAGCGAAATCTATCGCAGCGCCCTTGAGTCCGTGTCGAAGAACCAGCTCGACGCGGCGCGTGTGCTTGGCCTGACCGAAGGGCAAGTGCTCCGACTGGTCCGCACGCCGCAGGCCCTTCGGATCGCGCTGGCGCCCATGACGAACGACTTCGTGGCGTTGCTCAAGGACTCGTCGCTGGTATCGGTGATTGCCGTGCCGGAACTGGCCAAGCAGACGCAAATTTTCGCCACCAACATGGGCAGCTGGATCGTTCCCGGCCTGATCTGCGCGACCCTGTATCTTGCGATGTCGTTGCCCGTGGCCTATGTCGCAAGACGTCTCGAAGCGCGGTGGAAGGCGCCCACCACCGCATGAGTAACGTCCTTCAGGTGCGTGGACTTCGACTGCGTCGCGGCACTCGCGACATCCTCTCGGGCGTGGACTTCGAGGCGTCCAAGGGCGAGCTTCTGGTGTTGATGGGCCTGTCGGGAGCCGGCAAGAGCACGGTGTTGCGCGCGATTGCCGGACTCGAGACGCTTGACGGCGGAGAGATCCACATCAATGGTGTCGAGCTCACGTCGGGTCGCCGGTCACAGTCGCCGGCCGCCCTGCGCCGCAAGATCGGGATGGTCTTCCAGTCGCACTCCCTCTTCGAGCATCTGACAGCACTCGAAAATGTCTGCCTGGCGCAACGACACGTGCTGCGGTTGCCGCGCGCAGAGGCGGTGGCGCGTGCGCGAGAGCTGCTCGATCAACTGGGCGTAGGCGAGCGCGCAGACGCGCTGCCACGGGAGCTCTCGGGAGGCGAGTCGCAGCGTGTGGCCGTTGCGCGATCGCTCGCCATGGATCCCTCGCTGCTGTTGCTCGATGAGCCAACGGCGTCGCTCGACCCGGCGCGTCGAAACGAGCTGGGCCGCAGTCTGCGGGCACTGGCCGCCACCGGCCGCGCGCTCGTGCTCACGTCGCACGACGATGATTTTGTGCGTGAACACGCCACGCGGCTCGTGATCCTCGCCCAGGGCCGCGTGGTCGAAGCGGGAGAACCTCGCAAGGTACTGGACTCGCCCCTGCATCCCGCCACCCGCGCCCTCCTGCAGCGGCCGGCCCCCTGATCTTCCAGGGCCTCGGCCTTGAAACCCAAGCGCGCGACGTACTTCGGGCTGGTGTACGGCTCGGGACGGGACGTAGCTTGATGCTTTGTCCTGCCACCCCCCTCTGCAGCCCATCGCGGGTTCCACGCAGGGGGGATGGACCTTCGCCAAGCGGTTTCGACATCCGTGTAGACCTCGACGTGGCCTCTCGGGCCTCCGCTCGTCGGATCGCACGGGACGGACAGCCTCACGAAGCCGCGTGATGAAGGGGATTGTTACCTTGCTCAGGTTCTCGATGCGCGAACGCCTGGCACCGCTTCTCAATCCGCCCGGCGGAGGACCTCGCGGCCCGCGCTACGGCACGCCAGGCCCAGCGCGCGCGCGCCCCGTGATGCTCTACGCGTCAGGCGCGAGAGAGCTCGATGTCTTGAAGCGGGCGGGGCCGTCACACAGTGGATCGGCCTTGGCCGCGTGGAGCCGGAAGAGCCTGACGTGGCCCAGATTGCGCTGGCGGCACTCCTTCTGATCGGCGGCTCTCTCTTCGCCCAGACCTATTTGTCGCGCATTCGTGTGGAGAAGGGTTTCGACAGCACGAACCCCGTCGCGATTTCGCTTACTGTTGACTACCCGGCATGGAAGGCGGACGCCCTTGTCCAGACGAGAATCATCAGCGCCTTCGCGACCGCGCTCGGCCTGGCCGGCGCCGTTGGTGCATCGCAGTACGTGGAGTCTCAGCTCTTTCAGGTCTCGCCCACTGATCCCATCACATACGTCATCGTCGCGGCGTTCGTCATCACCGGAGCGGCGCTGGCGAGCTGGCATCCGACTCGCACGGCTACGCGGGTTGACCCTGCGATCACACTACGCTCGGAATAGTTACGCGAGCCGACCTACCGAACGATCCTCACGTCGTCGATCAGGATCGTCGTGCGCTCGGATGCGCTGTTCTTCTTGTTGTTGAACCCGCCGAGTGTGAGGGTGTGAGTGCCTGCAGGCAGGACGTCGAGATTCTGTTGAAACAGCTTCCAGCCGGTGGTGACGTCGCGGCCGCCGTTTCCGTTTCCTCTGACCTGCGCGACCCAGTCGCCTGGTCCGTCGGACAGAAGCACGCCGTCGATGGATGCCAGAAACTGGCTGACCTCGTCGCTCTCGTAGTCCGGACCCTGATTCAGGTTGTAGCGGAACGAGAGCGTGACTGCGGTCGGGGCCGACAACGTGAACGTGCGCCGCCAGCCCCCCGACATGCGCATGACGGTGCTGGCGTTCACGCCACCGAGCGAAATTCGAAGCGCGCCACCCGTGAAGCCGCCGCTCGGAATCCGTGAGCTCGAGGCATAAACGGGCTCCCTGGTTCCGCGGAAGGTATTGTCCTCGTAGCTGAAGCCGTCCGCGGCCGCATTGAAGTTCGCCGAAATGACAGTGACGACGGGTGGGGGTTCGATGGTCAGGCTGACGAGCCCGGGGGTGGACCAATTCTCCCCGTCGGTCACGCGATACGTGAACGAATCCGGGCCCACGTAGCCCACGGTCGGCGTGTAGACAAACAGGCCAGTGGCGCGGAAGCCGAGCGTGCCATTGGTTGGACCGGTCAGGAGTTCGGCTGAAAGGGCGGTGCCTTCGGCGTCCGTATCGTTGAGGAGCACACCCGGCGCATCTGTGATCAACGCATTGCCCGAATGCACCGAGTACGCATCCGCCACCGCCGTCGGCGGCGCGTTGACCGGCGTACCGGTGCCGGTCGTGAATCGCCAGACGGGGCCGGTCCGCGTGTTGCCCTGCGCGTTCGTGACCGTGACCTGCCACTCGTACTCGGTGTTGGGCAGCAACCCGGCAGGCACGGCGGAGACCGTCGTGCCGCTCGCGACCGATGTCGTGCCCACCGTCGAGAACGCGCCGGCCATGGGGAAGTCGAGCGAGAATTCGCTGTCCGCATCGGCCTCGAACTGATTCAGCCAGGGCGAATACGTCTGCACGTAGACCCGATCGTCGGCGGGAACGAATCGCAGAATCCTGAGCCAGCCCTCTCCGCCGGACGCTCGGTTCTGGTAGTCGGCCAGCATCTGGTAAACCGGGTGGCCGTTGGCGATGTCAGTGCGCCGCGACTCGCCGCTGACGTGCCCGCTGAGCATGAAATGCAGGTTCGGAGTGGTTGGCACAAGCCCGTCCCACAGAAACTGGGTGTCGCCGCAGACGTGTGTGGTGCGCTGGGCGGATGTATCCAGGTACGCGTGGGTCGTCATCATCCCGATCCGGTTGGGGAACGAGTTCAGGATACTGCTGCCCCACGCGATGGCGCCTGCCGCCGGGCAGAAGTCCAGGTGCACGATGACGAAGTCGAGGCCGCCACCAGAGAAGAGCTGATAGTTGTTGTCGTTGAGCGTCTGATAGTGTCCGCCGTACCAGGGCAGCCCAGCGTATCGGGTCCACGGAAAATAGATGTTGAAGTTTGTCGTCGGCTCATCGTGATTGCCGGGGGCCATGCCGTAGGGCACCACGCCATCGAGGATGCTCATGCTCGCATTGGCCGCCACCCACTCCGACGTCACACCCGCGTTTTGGACAATGTCGCCCTCGTGCGTCACGAACACGATGTTGCGAGCGGTCGTATTGTCCTTGATCCACTGCGTCTGCGACGTGAAGATCGCCGGGAAGTCCTCAGAGTAGTGTTGCGTGTCGGGCAGCGCGATGATGGTGAACTCCGGCTCGGCCGCGCGCCGGATGGCAGTGGTGACGGTGAGAGACCCGCCGGCCGGATTGCTGACCGTCGCCTGGAGCGGCGCGGATGGTGACACACCGGTCGATCCATTCAGTGGCGACACCAGGACGGGCTCGTCTGGCGCCGCCGGGTCGTAGGTGAACAGAAAGTCGGAGCCGGCCCAGGCCTTCGCGCCGTTGAGGTCGGTGACTTGCACGTTCCAGTACCACGTGTCGGCCTGCGACATGGTCGCGGGAAACGTGACGGTCGCAGAGGTGCCCGCAGGCGTTTCTGTCGAGACCGGCACCAGGTCGTCCTTGTAGATGACGGTCAGCACCGGGGAATTCGCAGACTCGCTGCTGCTGAAGTCCACGCCGTCAGTGCCGGTATCAGTGAGCACGATGCCGTGGTTCGGCGCGCCGTCGCTCCAGTCCTGGACGAAGCGTGTGATGTTGATGCTCTTCGTGCCCGCGGACGAACAATTGCCGCCCACGGCCGTGCCGGCGTTCGAAGCCGGGCCGTCGGCGCCAGGTGCGCCCCATGTCACCCCGGACTGGCGCTGGTTCCACGTCGCCTCGTTTTCCACCCAGCTTTCGGTCAGGCGATAGAGACTCATGATCGCGCCGCTGTTGGTGCAATTGACCTGGAGCGTGGCCGAGTTGATGATGGCGCCCGCTGGCACCTGACCGAGGCCCCCGCCGATCAGTGTCGGGAACCGGAGCAGCCCGTGCGCGTGGGGCGTCAGGCCGTCCACATTGATTTCAGCGCCGCTGCCATTGGCGGTCGTTGGTGTGTCGGCGGAAATCTGGGCGTCTTCAATCTGGGTCGGGCCGCTGAAAATCGCGGTGTTCGGCGGACCGCTGATGAAGAGCGCAGCGCTCGAGAGACCCGCCGGGGCTGTGACGTTCGCCGAGAAAGTCACGTTGGCCTGGTTTGAGACCGCGTTGTTGGCCGGTGAAACGAGCGACACTGCCGGCAGGAGGGCCTGTGTCGGGGCGGCGATGAGTTCGAAATCGAAACTGACGTCGCTGCTCGTCGCCGACGACTGATGCACCTCAACGGCCATCACGTTGGTGCCCGGGACCAGCAGGGACGGATCGACCGGCACCACGAACCACTGGCTCTCGGCGGCACCGTTGACGGCGGCCGACGCCAGGGTGGTGAAACCGACGACGCCCGTCGGCATGTTCGACCGGACGATTTCGACGCCGTTCAGGTAAATGACGGCGCCGTCGTCGCGCACGACGCGGGCGGTCATCGCCGCGAACGCGGCCGGGTCGGCGACCGTGAAAGTGTGTCGAAAGTAGTACGTGATGTGACGAGCGGTCGTACTGGTGCCGTAGGCGATCACGGTGGCCTCGTCGGAGTCGCCGTAGCCCAACTGCGCCGGGCCCGAGGCCCATGCGCCGTCGTCATATCCCGGCGCGCGCCAGGCAGTGGAGAGGTTCGCGCCTGAATCGTTGAATGTCCACGCGGCCCCGGCCGGAATCAGCGTTTGATCGATCGACCGCGCGTCGGCCCGCCAGATGAGAAGCAGCAGCACGGCCATAATGGGGACGGCGGCCGGCTTCCGCAACAGGGGCATGGGGGCAATGTTACGTCAGGGCGCCAGCACAAGGCGGAATCGTTGGCGGTGTTGAGCTCCGTCCGCTCTGCCAACAGCCGGTGAGGTGCGTCTGCAGTCAATGATTAAATTCCTCACTCGACCGTGGCCTGTGCTGACGTGCGGCCGCCCGAGGCGGCGGGCAGTCGAGAGTAGAATCGGCACCTGATGGCTCTGTGCCCCGCCCTTCGCCGGATCTCACAGGCATGACCGCACACCTTCGTACCCTCGCCACGGTGACATTGGTCATCGCATCAACGGCCCTCTACGCGCAGGACTGGCCCCAGATGCTGGGCCCCTCGCGGAATGGCGTCTATGTGGGACCTGCGCTCGCGGACTCCTGGGGCCCGAAGGGGCCCGCGGTCGCCTGGCAGAAACCCATTGGTCACGGACTGAGCGGGCCCGTCGTCGTCGGAAACCGCCTCGTCCTGTTTCATCGCGTCGGCAACCGCGAGGTGGTTGAGGCGATGGACGCGAACACCGGTGCCACCGAATGGCGCTACGAGTACCCCACCACCTACCGCGACGACTTCGGGTTTGACGATGGGCCGCGCGCGGTGCCGGTAGTGACCAACGACGTCGTCTACGTGTTCGGGGCTCAAGGGCAGCTTCATGCCGTCGAGCTCTCGACCGGCAAGGGGCTGTGGAGCGTGGACACGATGAGCCGCTATCGCGTGCCGAAGAACTTCTTCGGCACGGGTGGATCGCCGGTCGTGGAAGACGGCCGAGTGATCGCGAATGTCGGTGGGCCGGACGCGGGCGTTGTGGCGTTCGACGCCAGGACAGGTCGTGAGTTGTGGACCGCCACCAAGGATGGTGCGAGCTATTCGTCCGGCGTTGCGACGACCCTCGGCGGTCGGCGCCTCGTTGTCTTCCTCACGCGTGCTGGTATCGTCGGCCTGGCGCCTTCGAACGGCGAGGTGGTGCTGCAGCAACCGTGGCGGTCCCGTTCCGCGTCATCTGTGAATGCGGCATCGCCACTGGTGGTCGGCAACCGGCTGTTCATCTCGGCGGAGTACGGGCCAGGGGCCGGCGTCTTCCAGGTGGCTGACGGGACGTTGACGCCACTGTGGACATCCAACGACGTGCTGACGAACCACTACGCGACCAGCGTGTATCGTGACGGAGTCTTGTACGGCTATCACGGCCGTCAGGAGCTCGGGCCAACCCTGCGTGCGGTGGACTTCGTGACGGGCAAGGTGCGCTGGACCGTGGACGGCTTCCGTGCCGGCAGCATCACTCTTGCGGGCAACCGGCTCGTTGTCATGCGGGAGTCTGGCGAACTGGTGCTGGCGGATGCGACGCCGAACGCGTTTCGGTCCTTGGCGACCGCGCAGGTGTTGCCGGCGACGGTTCGCGCGCTGCCTGCGTTGGCCAGGGGGTTGTTCTACGTCCGCAACGACGACACGCTGATGTGCCTTGACCTTCGAGGCGGGCAATGAGCGCCCTCGTCATCGTCCTGACGTTGATGGTTGCGAGCCCCGTCAACGCGCAAACACCGGGCGCGATGCTTGATCGCGCGATTGCGGATTACGCCGGTCGCTTCGACGATTGCCGGCGCCAGTTCGAGTCCCATCGCCTCGTCAATCCAGCCGACGTTGAGAATGCGGCGTGGCACTTCCTCTGCGTGGCGAAAGCCGAGTCTCCGGCGACCGCCAGAGCCCGGATGCTGCCGGTCGGACCGGACTCGCGGATACCGATGCGTGAGATCGACCTGATGTTCGGCGGCCGGAAGGATCCTGCCCACGTGCTGGCGGCAGCCCGCGGTAATGATTCGGCCGAGTTCTACGGGCATCTCTACGTCGGGTTGTACCTGGAAGCGACCGGGAACTCCGCACAGGGTCGCGCGGAAATCCGCCTCGCGGCTTCGGCCCAGTTCGCACGCGTGGGCGGCTACATGCACGATGTCGCGCGGGTGCATCTCGCGCTCCACAACCGTCAAGATGTTGGTGGGCCTCATGCCGCCGACGAGCGGACGCGTGCTCTGGGATGGCGTCGATATTCAGGACGACCTGACAACCTACAAGACGCTCATCGGATGCGGCACGGTCAAGCTCAATGTGAGCTCGAAGCCCAAGTCGATCGATCTCATCATTGCCGAAGGCAATGATGCCGGTAAAACACAGTTGGGCGTGTACGAACTTGACGGCGACACGGTGAGCGTGACGCTCGCCATGCCCGGCGAGACTGCCCGCCCGTCAGCGCTCACGCGGGGCGCGCTGCACGTCGTGCTCAAGCGGGTGAAGTAGCTTCTTCACGATCCTCATCGTGCCACCGCCGCGCTGTTGTTGCGATTGTGCGAGGCGGCGCGGAGCACGCCCGTTTTTGGATCGCGACTGATGGCGACCCACAATCCTTCTCCTCCAAAACGGACATCACTGGGATCGACTTCACGGTACTGGTAGCCGACCGCGTCGAGCACTGACTTCGGGAAGCGACCTTTCGGCACGCGGAAGGTCATCTCGCCCGTCTTCAGGTCCGTCTCGGGCAGCAGGAAGTCGGCGGTATTGATGGCGGCGTCCACCGTCATGCCGAAGTGCATGATGTTGGCCAGCGCCTGGAACGTGCGCTGGTGCAGGCCCGAGCCCATCGAGGCGAAGCCGAGCACCGGCGCGCCGTCCTTGAAGAGAATGCCCGTTTCGGTGGGCGCCGGCAGCCGTGAGCCCGGCGGCACCCGCGCGATGGCGGCCTGCTGAAACGAGCCCGGATCGCCGATCGAGATGCCGTCGATGTTGATCGCCGTGCGCCCCCAGTCCACGCAGTTGATGCTCTGCGTGATGGCCGCGATGTTGCCATCTTTGTCGATCACCACCACATCGTCGGAGTGATGGCCCTCGGGGGCTTTCCAGCGGAACGGGCTGGCGCCGGCGTCGATCTGTTTCCACAACTCCTGTGCGAACGCGGGTGACGTGCGAGATGCCGGCGAAAAATCGAGGCCCGGATAGATCTGGGCCTTGAGGGCCTGCGGCAGGTAGCCGAGCGCGTTCACCTGGCTGATGGTGAGCGCCTTCTTCAAGGACGGGCCAGACTTCGTCCAGTGTGGTCCCTTGTCGAGGCCTGCGGCCACGGCCAGTCGCTGCGCTTCGATGAGGTTCACGCCGCCGTCGTTGGGCGGGCTGTTGGTGTAGATCCGGTAGGTGCCGAAGTCTGCGACGAGCGGCTCGTCCCAGGTGACGTCGTAGGCGGCGAGATCGTCCAGCGTCATCGCACCACCGTCGGCCTGAACAGCGGCGACGAGTTTCTTCGCCCACGCGCCCTTGTAGACGTAGTCGGTGCCTTGATCAGCGACGGCCCGCAGCGTAGCTGCCAGCGCCGGCTGCGTGAACGTGTCTCCGGCCTTGTGCGCCGAGCCGTCCGGCTTGAGGAAGATCGCGCGGGTGGCGGGCAGCCGCGCCAGGTCTTCTCGCCTGAACTCGAACTTGCCGGCGAGATGGCGCGTGACCGGCATGCCACGATCGGCGATATGAATCGCCGAGTCGAAGATTCGGGCGAAGGGCAGTTTGCCGAATCTGGCGTGGGCGGCGCCAACACCTTTCATGAATCCGCCCACAAGCGCGGTGCGCCCGCTGACCGCGGTGCCGCGCAGGCCCTCGGGTGACGCCATGTTGATGCTTCCGGGAATGGTGGCCGCGCTCGTTTCGCCGCGCACCGTATGCCACTCGGCGTTCATCGTGTAGACCTTGCCGGAGGCGGCGTCGTAGTACACAAGCGACATGATGCCGAAGTAGCTGATGGGCGCGCCGGCGGTGACGGCCACTTGCGTGACCGCAGCGGTCATTGCGGCATCAATCGCGTTGCCACCGCGTGCCAGCGATTCGAGTCCTGCGCGTGCGGCAATGCCGTTGTAGGCCACGGTAACCGCGCCATTGCGGCCGGTGGCCACCGACGCCGTGGTGCGGTCCACGTTCTGCGCCGCGATGAACCGTTCGTACTCACCCTTCGGCCAGACGGCCGGCGAGATATCGGTCGCACGCGGCGGCGCCTGCGCGCTCGTCGAGACCACTGACAGGACTGACGCGAGCCAGATTACACGCCACTTCATAGAGCCTCCGGTGGCGCATCATACCGCGAGGGGTTGCGTGCCGGCGCGCCGGTTTCAGGAGCGGGTCTACCGCAGTCGCCAGGTCAGCCCGGTCATGATCCGGATGTCGTTCAGGTCTTCGTCCATCGTGAAGTCCACCACGCCGGTGAGCGAGAACCGTCGGCCGAGCGTGGCCGAGACGTTCCCCGACAGGCGTCGCGTCCACGGCCGGGTTTCAATGACCACACCGTCGCTGCGTACGAACCTGACCACGGCCAGCGACGTGGAGTAGTCGCCTGAGGCGTACCAGGAGCGGCCGATGCTGCGGCCCATGGACACAAAGCGGGAGTGGTACGGTCCAAAGGGGCGATCGATGCGCGCATCGGAGGCCGACACGTCCATTCCGGATCCAAACAGATTGCTTGAGTAGCCACCCACCGTCACACGTCCCGTCGGCGCGTCGTCGCGGTTGTTGCGGTCGCGGGCGTAGCCGGCATGGACTTCAATCTGGCGAGTCACCCTGACGCTCAGGCGCCCCCCTGCCGTTTGATACCGCAATCCGTCGATCGCCGTCGTCGTCAGGGGACGTCCGTTCAGCACGTCGTCGGTCAGTTGGCGCGCGTTGATGGACCGCCCGCGGTTGTAGGTGCCACTCAGTTCGATGCGCGGTCCCGCAGACGCCCGTGCGTTGACGAGGAAATACGACAGACCGCCCTTGGCGGCCCCTGCAGCCGGCCCCTTGATGTCGTACTCGAGCGCCTGATAGACGAACACAGACCGGCCGGCGGGGATGTAGTTGGTCACACTGAGCATGGAGCGCTCGGTCAACGCGCCCTGCCGGATCTGGGCGAAGCCGACAATGTGGCGCTGCATGAAGCCGCGTTCAAACCCGACGTATGCCCCAAATTTCCGGACACCTGTGGCATAACCCGCTTGATACCCGAGCGGCTCGGCGCCCGCGAAGGCGCCAGCGGTCCATCGGTGGCTGGTGCTTGTCTGTGGGCCGCGATATTCCATGACCGCTCCAGCCAGTGCGCCCGCGGTGCCCAGGTCTGGCAGCCACAGATGGCCGACCCGCCCACGGAACTGGCCCTGGGCGCCCAAGCGTATGCCGACGAAGCCGTCATAAATCGACACGCGTTGCGGCCGCGCGGAGGCCGAGTAGCCCGTATGGCGCACATCCACTCCCACCTCGAAGCCTTTGAGTTCCAGGTCGGGCGTCCTGAATGTGATCGACGTGGCGAACTCACCAGACGCCTCAGACTCGGCGCCTTTGGGACTGCGCAATCCGGCCGTGGTGTAGAACGAGACCCGGCCAGTGGGCCGTGGTTGTGATGCTTGGCCCAGTGCGGATGCGGGAAGCAGCACCACGCTCAGGGCGAACGAAACAGCACAGACGCGGGTCATCGCGGCCTCCTTGCGTTGGTGCTGTGAGAAGACACAAGCGAGACCGCAGGTCGGAGATTCGCCGTTGCCTGCGCCGAGACGGGGTCCCTGCCTGTGGGGTGGCAGCTGTAACAGGCGAGCGAGTCGTAGCGGTACCCATTTCTGCCCCTGTGCTCACTGTCGGTCTCCGACTGTTTGTGGCAGGTCAGGCAGGTGAAGATCTGGAACGACGGCGTGGTATGGCACTGGACACACGGCGCCTTGTGCCGGCCCGACGCGATCGGGAACCGGTGGATGAACACGCCCTGTGTCCAGGCCCCGTCGGTGCCCTTGTGACAACTTTCACAGGTCGTTGGGAAGCCCGCCGCCGTGTGCGACGGCGCCGTGGTGCGGTTGTAATCAGCCTGGTGACAACCGGCACAGGTCCTGGCGGTTCCGCGATAGACGTTGTTCACATGGCACGAGGCGCAGGTGGCGGCCGCGTGTTTTCCGAGCAGGGGAAACGTTGCGCCGTGGTTAAAGACGGCCCCGCGGAAACTGGCGTCGGTTTCGCGATGACAGGTCTCACAGGTGGTTGGGAAGCCCGCCGCCACGTGCGGAGGAGACGTGGTCTTGTTGTAGTCGGCCTGGTGGCAGCCGACGCACGTGCGCGCAGTTCCTCGATAAACGCTGTTCTTGTGACAGGCCACGCAGGTCTGTTGGGCATGTTGCCCGACCAGAGGGAACGCCGCGTTGTGGTTGAAGACAGCCCCCCCTCGGAAACTGTTGTCGGTGTCGCGATGGCAGGTGTCACACGACGTGGAAAAGCCCGCGGAGACGTGGGAGGGCGACGTGGTCTTGTTGTAGTCGGCCTGGTGGCAGCCGACGCACGTGCGCGCAGTTCCTCGATAAACGCTGTTCTTGTGACAGGCCACGCAGGTCTGTTGGGCATGTCGTCCGACCAGAGGGAACGCCGCGTTGTGGTTGAAGGTCGCGCCTCGAAACGTGCTGTCGGTCGGGCGATGGCAGGAGTCACAGGTCGTCGGAAAGCCCGCCGCTGCATGGGCGGGTGTGGTGGTGCGGTCGTACTCGGTGCGGTGACAGCCTACGCAGTCGCGTGGTGTGCCCTGGTAGACGTTGTTCTTGTGGCAGGACGCACAGGTCTGCGTTGCGTGTTGCCCGACCAACGGAAACACGGTGTTGTGATTGAACGAGACACCGCGGAAGCTGCTGTCGGTGGGCCGATGGCAGGATTCACACGTCGTTGAAAACCCCGCGGCGACGTGGGCGGGTGCGGTGGTGCGGTCGTACTCGGTGCGGTGACAGCCTACGCAGTCGCGTGGTGTGCCCTGGTAGACGTTGTTCTTGTGACAGGAGGCACAGGTCTGCGTCGCGTGTGTCCCGACCAGGGGGAACGACGCCTGATGATCGAAGCGCGCCAGGTTGAACGAGGCATCACCGGCCCGGTGGCACGACTCGCAGGTGGTCGGGAATCCGCTGGCGACGTGGTTGGGCTCACGGGCCGCCTGATAGTCCTGCAGGTGGCAGCTGGCACAGGCACTATCGGTGATCCTGAAGTTGTCGTTCTTGTGGCAATTCTGGCAGGTCAGCAACCGATGGGCGCCGTTGAGAGGCGTGCCTGTGGCCGCGGCGTGATCGAACCGCGCGCTGGTCCATGACGTCGGTGTGTGGCACTGCTCGCACTGCGAACCCAGTTGCAGTTTGAATCGGTCGTCCTGCTTGCGCACCCAGTGGCAATCGACGCATTTGGTGGGTGTGCCCTTGAAGACGTTATTGAGGTGGCACGAATCACAGGACACGGCCAGATGGCGCCCCTCAAGCTTGAACGTCGTCTTCTGGTGAAACTGCCGGTTCGGCGTTTCGAATTGGGCAGCGGGCGCGGCCAGCCACGGCGCGGCCAGCCACAACGCGGCGGTCATGGCAAAAATCGCAGAACGAAGGCGGTGATTCATGGTGTCCTCGTCAGGGCTTGTGACAGGCAGCGCAGTTCGCTCCAAGCGAGCCCTTGTGAACGTCCGTATGACACACGGTGCAGGTGGTTGGCACACGGTAGTCAGCGGAGGGCGTGACTCCGACCGGTGTGCCGGCCAGAGGCTTGTGGCAGCGCGCACACGTCGCGGACGCGTGTCGGCCGGTGAAAAACGCGCGAAGCGTCCGCGCATTCGTGTGGGTATAACGCGTGACCGTGAACGTGTTCGCGGTGTGGCACGTCTGACAGTCGCTGCCCAACTGCGCCTTGTGGGGGTCCTGGTGGCACGCGGCGCACGTGGTGCCCAGACCTGTCAGACGTCGCGCGGTACCAGGACCTGCAGGGAACGCCGCCGTTTCCACCTTGTGGCATTGTTCACACCGCAGGGCCTCGTGTGTTCCCGTCAGCGCGAACGCCGTGTTGGCGTGTGAAAACCCGACGGTGCCGAACTTGGCGGTCTCCACCGTGTGGCACCGTTCACATGATTGGCTCACCTGGCCCAGATGCACATCCTTGTGACACGACACACACGTGGTCGCCGTCGTCACGAACCCTGTGCGCAGTACCACGGGGCCGGACGTGCGCGCCGGCTTCATCGTGTCGATGTGGCACTGCGCGCAGGTCAGCGAGGCATGCTGGCCGCCAAAAAACGATCGGGTGTTGGCGTGCGCAAACGCCGAGACCGTAAACGTCCGCGCGTTGTGACACTTCGCACATGACGTGCCCAACTCCCCGCGATGCGCGTCATCATGGCAGCTCGCACAAGACGTCTTCAGGCCCCGAAAGTCGGTGGCCACCGCCGTGGACGATTTGTGGCACGCGACGCAGGTCAGGCCGGCATGTTTGTCCGCCAGCGGGAACGCCGTGGTGGAGTGGTCGAACGCACCCTTCGTGAAACTCGATTCCGTGTGACACGCCCCGCAGTCTTTTGGCGCGAAGGCGGCTCGATGGGGATCGGCATGGCAGGCCGCACAGGTGTCGAATCGCAGTTTCGCGATAGCGGCCGGTGTGGTGTGGCACTTGGCGCACGCCACCGTGGTATGTCTGGCCCGCAGGGGAAACGCGGTCTTCGCGTGGTCGATCCGCGTGGTACGCCAGGTCGTTTCTGTGTGGCACGACGCACAGGCCGGGCCCAGTTTCGCCTTGTGCGGATCCGCATGACAACTGGCACACGTGGAGAACGCCACGCCCGTGTACTGCTTGTTCTTGTGACACGACTCGCAGGTCTCCGTGCGGTGCGCCCCCTTGAGGGGAAACCTGGTGAGATTGTGGTCGAAGCTGTTTGTGGCAGTCGCGAACGTTACCGATGTGGCGTGGCAGGTTTGACACGTCTGCCCCAGTGATCCTTTGTGCGGGTCGGCGTGGCACGAGGCGCACGTGGTCTGCGCGGTCAAAAACGACCGCGTCTTGTGGCACGCTGCGCAGGTGGTCGCAGGCGCGGCATGCAGTCCCTCCAGTGGGAACCCGGCGGTCGTCGCGTGATCAAACGCCGTTTGATCGAACGGCCGCAGCTCCGCCTCCGCGCCCGCGTGTTCAACATGGCAGGTCACACAGTTGGTGGTCACATCCCGATGCACGCCCTTCCTGGCGGCGATTCGGGCCGCAACGGGCTTGTGGCAGACGAGACATTTGTCGGCCGCCACCTGCTGCCCCTTGCTGTGGCACTGCAGGCAGTTGTTCAGCCCCTCGAGCTGGGCATGCGCCTTGTTGAGCCGGCCCGGCGACACCAGGGCCCCCAATTGAGCAGATGCGTCCGCGGCGCCCGCCAGCAAGGCCAGGGTCGGCACGAGGAACACCGCCAGGCCCCTCACGGCAGCCCACTCAGCAGTTGCTGGGCGTATCCCAGGTAGATGGCCACGCCAACATGGAGGCCAACAATGAGGAACATGCCGTACACGAGCGGCCGGTGAAACACATGCCAGAGCTCAAACAGACGATGCGTGCGTTCGAGATGTGCAAGCCGCCTGGACAGGGCCGCGTGTTCGGCGCCGCGCGAGACCGCCAGATGGATGGCTGTGAGGTCTGCGCCGCCAGCGCGCAAATGGCGCCGCAGCACCAGCAGCCGCACACGAACACGCAATTCGCCCAGGAACAGGTCAACGACACCGGGAGCCCGGCCGTGGGCGGGCGCAAGCGATCGCTCGAACGTCTGCAGAGCGGCCGAGGCCGCCGGCGGCAAAGACGTCAGCGACAGCGCCGCCCGCGCCTGCGCCAGGTCCTCCTCCAGTTCGCGCCGCGAGAGTTCCGCACCGCGAATCGTCTTTGGAATCCGCACGTACAGGTAGCGACCGACAAACCCCGACGACCAGACCGCCATCATCAGCCAGTACCCGACAGAGACGAGGCCATTGAACTTGAACGCGGTGTGCAGCGTGACCAGCACCGGGCCAACGATGCCGAAGAAGATGTGCACCTCGAGCCACTTGGAGGTGGAGCCCAGCCTCGCCAGCGGACGCCATCGTTTTCGCACGGCATACGGCAGCGTTGAAACCATCGCCACCATGCCGACGGCCCCGAGCGCCAGGCCAATCACTCCCGACGGTCGCAGCAGCCCATGCATGGGCAGGTAGCCACGGCCGGCCACAGGCGTGCGGTAGTACTCCCATCCATCAAACACACCGAACACCAGCCAGAACACGCCCGCCGAAAATGCACCAGCCAGGAGCAGCACGAGCGACAGCGACTGTTGAGGTTTGCGCGGTCCTGCCACGTCATGCCTCCAGTACGCAATCGCCCGTGGCCCACGTGACACACGGCAGGATGAATCCGTCGGAGCGATCGTCAGAGTCGAGCACATCCGACCGGCAGTCGGCGGCACCAGACTTCAGTCGCGTACGGCACGACTGGCACACCCCGGATCGGCATGACGAAGACATGGTGACGCCGGCCTCTTCAGCAACCTCAAGAAGCGTGAGTGAAGGCGACGCACATGTGGTGACTCCGCTGGTCTCGAACGTCACCGACACGGTCTCCCCGGTCTCGGACGCCGGCGTCCGTTCGGGTGCGACCGTGTTCACCTGCGACGCCGCCACCGCGAGGTCGAACTGCTCGTACCGTACTTGCGCAGCCGGCACGCCAAGGGTCGCCAGGACCTGCCGCGTGTCAACGATCATCGGGCCAGGCCCGCACAGGCAGAAGATGGTGTGAGCGGGCGAGGGCACGAACTGGCCGAGCAGGTCCGCATCGATGCGTCCGGTGCGGAGGCGTGTGGCATCCGTGGGTCGCGTCAGTGTGAGGACAATGCGAATGTGAGGGTGACGTTCGGCCAGCACACGCAACTCGCTGCGGAAGGCCAGGTCGTCTTCGCGGCGTGCCGAGTAGAACAGGGTCACGGGTCGCGCAGGGTCACACGACGCCGCGTGGCGCACCATGGACAGCAGCGGCGTAATGCCGATGCCGCCCGCGATGAGCGCCAGAGGGCGATCGTCGCCGGCCGGATACACAAACTGCCCCGCAGGTCGGTTGATGGAAAGCACGGACCCGGCTGTGACCGTGGCGTGCAGCATGCCGGACACGAGTCCCTGGTTTCGGACCGAGATGTCCAGATACCCGCGTGCATGTGGCGGTGAACTGATGGAATAGCAGCGCACGTGCGGCTTGCCGTCGGTGAGTAGCTTGACCGCAAGGAACTGGCCAGGGACGAACTCAAATCCTTCAGGGCGAAGCACCCGGATCGTCTTGATGTCGGGTGTTTCGTCGAGTACCGCCAGCACCGTGGCTGGCACAAACGCTGGGCCCCGTCCCGGCGACGGGGCGGCTGCCGACGCGGGCCGAGGAGGCGTCGCGGTTGCGCTGACACGCGCGCGTGCCACCGGTGGCGCCGACAGCTCGCACACAAACAGCCACGCGACATGTGCGCCGAGTCCTGCGGCCAGACCGAGTGGGCTGTGCGAGAGCCATGGCACCACGGCGAACAGGAATGACGGCAGCACAAACGGGCTGGCGAATGACTGTCCGGCCGCACGGTGTTTTCGCAGGATCGCCATCGCGAGATGGACGGCTGAGAGCAACGCAGGTGCAGCGGTTTCTACGAACAAGGGGGCTTCTTTCGAACGTACGTCTGCTGGCTCTTGTGCAAACACTGTTCCAACGCAGTGCGGCCAATAGCAATGGACGTGCGGCTGACAGGCGAGTCATTCGCGGCGCCAGTGACGACGAAATGAGAAGCAGAGCGAGCAGTTCTTGCTCGAGTGATTCTCCGACTGTCGCAGTCGGACTTATCTATCTTTCCAAACCGGTGAGTTGCCAGCGAATCAGTGAGACCGGGATCAGGCCCGCGCCGTTCAGTTCGTCGAAGAACTTGCGGAGCGTGAAGTCGTCGCCCAGTTGTTGGGCGCGGTCTTTGATCAGTTCATCGATCAACGCCTTGCCGGTGACGTAGCTGGTGCCGTATCCCGGCTGACGTAGATAGAGCTGCTGCTCGAACCCCAGGAGATCGAGATCGGGTCGCATCCAGCCGCGTGGTGTCCATTCCACCTGAAACGCCTTCGCCTGCTTGATGTCGAATTCGTTGGCCTGGGCGTAGAGAGACGCCAGGCCACGCGCGCAGCGCTGCGCGAGCATGATCCACACAATTTCGCGCGCCCTGGGGTTGTCGTCGTAGTAGCCCGCGTGAAGGACGATTTCCTCCATGGCGGTGGCCATGCCTTCCGACCGGCTGTCCCAGACGTTGTAGAGCGTGGCGCTGCGGCGGATGACGCTCGGATGCGGCGTGGCTTTCATCCAGGCGTGGTCGAACCAGTGGTAGAAGTGCGTGAACAACGTGATGGGCTCGTAGTGGCTGGCGATGCCGAAGAAATTGCGAGTGGCCTCGGGAGTGTATGAGCCGAGGTGCGCGCGCAATGCCGGATCGAGATAGTCCTGCACAGGGAGGACATCCTTGTCTTTCAGGAACGCCATGTACTTGGTGACCGCGGCGTTGGCGCGGCGTGTGTATTCCTCGGGACTCGACGCGGCAGTCAGGGGCGGCAGCCCGCGGTTGCGTTGCTCCTCGAGCCGCAACGACGCGTGGGCTCGCGCGAGTTCGCGCTTGAGCAGCACCACTTCCTCCTCCCAGGACATCGGCACCAGATGAACGTTGCGAAGGCTCCACGTGTAGTGCTCCTTTCCGATGCCTGACGGTCCGGTCTTTGAGGGGGCCTGCAATTCGAGCCACGACACGAATCCGCTCGTGGCCGCGCCAGCATCGCGAATGGCGGCCTTGAGTTCGTCGCCGGCCGTGGTCGTCCGGTTGGCGAGGGCGGTCAGGTCTTCGACCTGTGACTGCATCGTGCCCATGCCCGTCATCCAGAGGTCGCGCGCGTTACCCGTGAGGTTGCGCCGGGCCTGTCGCAGGAGCGATGGAATGCCGTGCAACTGACGAGCCAGCCGGCCTTCGTCTTCGGCCGAGAGCGGGAACGTGAACGTCCACAACTCGACGACCGCATGGTGCGTCGGCCCCTCGTGGGCCGGTGTGTCGCTTTGCGCCGTCCAGATCGACTGGTAGTACGCCGGGTCGCGCACCCACGGCTTCAGGACGCGGATGTAGAAGTCCATGCCGTGCATCTGTGCGCGGACCAGGTCGTAGTCCACGCGCTGCTCGACCGGCCAGGCTTTTGGGTCGATGGCCGCCAGCCGGGATTGATACGTCTTGAGCGCCGCGTGCCTGCGCGCGGTGGTCGCGGCCGTATAGTCGGGCGCGCCTTCAAGCAGTGGCGGGCGCTCGAACGCCGACCAGTCGGTGTAAAGCGTCACGAGATCCTGGTAGCCGCCCGCGGGTGCACGTTGCGCCAGCGTGGTCGCGCCAGCGACGAGTGTGACGCCCAGAGCCAGAATCCAGGGGGATTGACGTGTCATGACAGAAGCCTTCCGCAACGGGCGACAATCGCCGGCGCGATCATCGCACAGCCAGGCGGAAGGCGTTCGACGCTTGACAGGCCCTCCGGCATGACCATAATCGCTGCCGGAGCCCACACTGACTGACATCTTCCGCCAGGTCTACGACCCGGTCGCCGGCAGCGTGCTGCTGTCTGCCCTGGTCGCCTCACTGCCACCGATATTGCTCGCGGTCATGCTCGCCGTGCTCCGTGTGGCGCCCTGGCGCTCGGCCATCGCCGGCGCCGCCGCGGCGTTCGTGCTGGCCTGGCTCGTCTGGGGCATGCCGCTCTCGCTGACCGTGGCCGCCGCCACGCACGGCATGGCCTACGGCCTGTGGCCGATCTGCTGGATCGTGCTGAGCGCCGTCTTCTTCTACAACCTGTCGGTGGAGAGCGGCGACTTTGATGTCATCCGCCGGTCGCTGTCGCGCCTGACCGGCGACCGCCGCATTCAGGTGCTGCTGGTCGCCTTCTGCTTCGGGGCGCTCATCGAAGGCATTGCCGGCTTCGGCGCGCCTGTCGCCATTACCGCGGCCATGATGGCCGGCCTCGGTATCAACCCGATCATGGCGGCCGTGCTGGCGCTGCTGGCAAACACGGCGCCCGTGGCGTTTGGCTCGCTCGGCATTCCTGTCACAACATTGGGCGGCTTGCTCGCGCCGATGCTGGGCAGCGATACCCAGACCACCACGATGGCGCTCTCAAAGATGGTGGGCCGCCAGCTTCCGTTTTTTTCGCTTCTGATTCCCGCGTACCTGATTGTCATCTTCGCCGGCTGGCGTCGGATGGTTGAAGTGTGGCCTGCCGTCTTCGTCGCAGGTCTGACCTTTGCAATCGGCCAGTTCCTGGTTTCAAACTTCGTTGGGCCGGAACTGACAGACACACTCGCCGCGCTCCTGTCGCTTGCGTCAGTCGCACTGCTCCTGAAGGTGTGGAAGCCGGCCGGGGAGTACACCGGCGGCGGCGCGCCCGCGCCGGCACACAGTGGCGTGCCCGATACCGGCAGGCGGGTGATGCGCGCCTACGCCACCTACGGCATCCTCGTCGTCACCGTGCTCGTCGGTCAGTCGGGCAACTTCGCCGGCATGTCGTCGGTGCCCCCGCCCGCCAACGTCACGTCGCTTCTGCGATGTGGACAGATCGGCAATCGGATGTGTCCCGACCCGTGGCTCGGCGAACCGGCGTCGGTGAGTCCGCAGGGGCTGCGGTTCCCGGTGTGGGAGTTCAGTTGGCCGGGCGCGTATCGCATGGAGGGCGGCAAACCGGCCGCGGTGGTGCAGCGTGAAGTGCCCGTGGCGCCCAAGTCGAGTCCGTATCCGTTGACGTATCGTCTCGACTTCCTGGGCACTGCGGGCACGCTGGTGTTCCTGGCGGCGCTGCTCGCGTTTGTGCCGATGTTTGTGTGCGGCATCCGGCCTCAAGCGTTGGCCCGCGCGTTCGGGCAAACCGTCCGGCAGTTGCGATTGCCGATTGTCACCATCGCATTCATCCTCTCGATTGCCACGGTCATGAACTACTCGGGCATGACGTCGTCCATGGCGTTGGCGCTGGCGAAGACCGGCTGGTGGTTCCCGTTTTTCTCGGCATGGCTCGGCATGATCGGGGTGTTCCTGACCGGCAGCGATACGGCATCAAACACGCTCTTTGGGCCGCTGCAGGCCACAACTGCCGCGGTGATCGGCGTTGATCCCATCCTGATGGGCGCGACGAACAGCTCCGCCGGTGTGATGGGCAAGATGATCAGCCCGCAGAATCTGTCGGTGGGCGCCGCCGGCGTCGGGGCCGTGGGTCGTGAGGGCGAGATCCTTCGCCGTGTGGTCGTCCACAGCCTGATCCTGACCACGCTCATGGGGCTGCTGGCGATGTTGCAGGCGTACGTTGTCCCGTGGATGGTACCGTCACTCACACCATGACTTTCACACTTCGTCGTCTGATCTGTACTTGCGCGGTCGTCTTTGTCGCCATCGCGCGCGTTGGCGCCGACACCTACCCGCGACAACCCGGTGTTGACGCCGAGCACTATGTCTTTCGACTGACGCTGCTCACAGGGGAGTCCAACGACATTCAGGGTGAAGCCGCCGTGACCTTGCGCATGGTTACTGCTGATGTGCGCGAGATGTTTCTGGACCTCACCTCAGTCACCCCGGACGGCAAGGGGATGACCGTCGGTAGCGTCAGCCTCGCGGGGCAGCCGGTCGCATTCACGCACACGGCGAATCGGTTGCGCCTGCCCGTCCCCTCAGGGGCCAGAGCGGGAGAGCACCTGACGTTTGTCATCAGCTACCGAGGCACACCCGGCAACGGGCTTCGCCTGCTCAACAACATCCACGGCGATCGCACGGCCTTCAGTGAGAACTGGTATAACCGCGCGCGCCAGTGGCTGCCGATGATCGATCACCCGGCGGACAAGGCCACCGGCGAGTTCATCATCACCACCAAGGCCGACTATCAGGTGGTGGGGAACGGCGCGTTGATGGAGCAGCTCGACCTGACGGGCGGCCGGCGCCGCACGCACTGGAAACAGTCGGTGCCGATCTCGTCGTGGCTGTATTCGATCGGGATTGCCAGGTTCGTGGTGCGCCATGACGCCCCCGTGCGGGGAATTCCGATGTCGTACTGGGCGTTCCCGCAGGACACCGAGAAGGGGTTGGCCGCGCTCGAACGCGACGCCCGCGGTTCGTTCGAATTCTTCTCGGACCACGTCGGGCCGTATGCGTACGAAAAACTCGCGCACGTTGAGGCTGCCGGCATGGGCGGGGGCACCGAACACGCCAGCAATATTTTCTACGGCGAAAAGAGCATCACGGCCGGTAGTGCGCCTGTGGTTCATGAGACCGCGCATCAGTGGTTCGGCAATGCCGTGACCCAAGACGACTGGAACGACGTGTGGCTCAGTGAAGGATTCGCCACCTACTTCACGTTGCTGTACACCGAGCACGCGTACGGCCGCGACCGTTTCGTGGACGGTCTTCGCCGCAGCCGCGACACTGTGCTGCGGCTCGAGAAGACGCAACCCAATACGCCGGTCGTCCACGTCAATCTGAACGAGGCCACCGCCAGTCCCAACAATTCGTTCGTCTATCAGAAGGGTGGCTGGGCGCTGCACATGCTGCGCGATGTGGTTGGCACCGACACCTTCTGGCGCGCCATCCGGCTCTACTACCAGCGCCACATGAACGGCCTGGCTTCGACCGACGACTTCCGTCGCGTTGTGGAGCAGGTATCGGGACAGGACCTCACCTGGTTCTTCCGTCAATGGCTCAATCAGAGCGGCGTGCCGGCCATCGAAGGCAGTTGGACCTACGACTCCGCAGCGAAGCAGGTTGTTGTGACCGTCCGCCAAACACAAGCGGCTGAGCCGTATCGTTTCTCGCTCGGCATCGGCATCTCCCAGGCGGCCGGTGATTTGCCCCGCGTGCTGCAGATGCCCGTCACCGGTCGCGAAACCACGCTCCGCATTCCGGCCGATGTCGCACCGGCCTCGGTGGTGCTCGACCCCGGCGTGTGGCTGCTCGCCGACTTCGGTTCGTTCACCCGGACCGGAGCGTTTCGAACTCATGCTCCTGCTGGCCGTTGTGCGCCTCGGTGACGAGGCGTACGGTGTGACTATCCGGCGGGCGATTCAGGATCAGACCGGCTGCGACGTTTCAGCCGGTGCGGTGTACACCACACTTGGCCGCCTCGAAACGCGCGGGCTGGTTTCCGCGCGGACTGGAGACACCGCCCCCGAACGAACAGGGATGCGGCGGCGGTACTACAAGGTGCGGCCTGAAGGAGCCAGCCAGATTCAGCGGTCGATGCGCCACGTTGAGGCGATGGCCCGAGGGCTCAGGCCGGCCGTTGTACGAATCGCGAACAGCCGTACGAGGCGCCGGCCGTGACGGTCCCGGCGTCGGTTCCGCCGCTTCACCAGGATCTCAGGTACGGCCTACGGCGCCTTCGTCGCGACTGGGGATTCAGCGCGATCGCGATTGCAACCCTGGCTGTGGGTATCGGCCTGTCGACGACCCTGTTTACCGTCATACACGCGGCGTGGATTCGGCCTCTGCCGTTCTCCCACCCCGAACAACTCGTTCGCGCCGACGTGACGGTCGCCAATAGCGGCCGGGAGCTCACTTTCGGCCCCTGCGCACCGTTCGCATCAACAACGTGCCGGCGCGAATCATCGGCGTCGTGCCCATCCGTTTCCAGCCCGACGTAGCCATGTGGCAGCCGTTCCAGGACGTCCCCGAATCATTTCGCGGCAGCGGTGCGTCAGTGACCATCCGGCTTCGTGAAGGGCTCTCGATTGAGGCAGCCCAAGGGAGCCTGGCCGATGACCTCCGGACTGCCGGAACCGACGTGCTGGGAGTGAAGCTCGAGTCGCTCCATGAAGAAACGGTCGAAGGCGCGCGCACGACGCTCAAAACGCTGTCTGCGGCCGTCGCGGCCGTCCTCATGCTCGCGTGTGTCAACGTTGCCGGGTTGCTGATCGCGCGTGGTGCGGGTCGGGCCGTGAACTCGCCTTGAACTGGACGAATCCCTGAGGGCGCGCGGCGATGCCGTGCGAGTGCGGCAGATCCTGCTGAACCTGTTGACCAATGCCGATCGCCACACGCCTGCGGGCAGCACGATCGCGATCAGTGCCCGCGCCGCGGGGCCGGAGGCTGGGGTGACCGTGTGCAACACGGGCAGTGCGCTGTCGCCGGAAGACTGCGCGCGCGTATTTGATCGGTTCTATCGCGCGGATCCCTCGCGCCAACGTGCGACCGGCGGCAGCGGACTGGGTTTGGCCATTGCGAAGCACCTCGCCGAAGCGCAGGGCGGGCGTGTCCGGGTGCACAGCGACGCCAACGGCGTAGCGTTCGGCCTGGCGCTGCCCCTCACGTAGAGCGGCCGCGGCCCGTGCCTCACGCAGGGCGTGGCTTCCCGCGCCACTTGGCTCGGCCGGGCGGGGTACAGTAGATCCATGAGCGGCCTGGCCACGGACCTGCGCGGTGTGATCGAGCCCTGTGCCTCATGCGGCACCCAGAACCGTCTGCCGTACGACCGGCTGGGCCTGCCTGTCAGATGCGGCAAGTGCCAGGCCGAACTGCCGCAGCCGTCGGTGCCGGCCGTGGTCACCGACTCCGCGCAGTTCGATGTCCTGGTCTCTCTGTCGAGCATTCCCGTGCTCGTGGATTTCTGGGCGGCGTGGTGCGGGCCATGCCGGATGGTGGCGCCGGAGCTCGAACGCGTAGCGGCCCGGCAGGCGGGCCGCCTGCTCGTGGTCAAGGTGGATACCGAAGCCCTGCCCGACCTGGCGCAGCGCCTGATGATTCAATCGATCCCCACACTCGCCGTCTACCACCGAGGCGCGATTGTGGGACGTCAGGCCGGCGCAATGATGGCCGACGGCATCGAGGCGTTCGTCGCCCGGTCCCTCGATGCTCTGTAGATCTTCGTCGACATGCGTGGCGCCGGTCGTACGTAGCGCGCGCTGGGTTTCACGCGCGCGATCGCGGCCTTGAGACCCAGGCCGCGCTACGTTTCGACCACACGCGCATCGAAACCGCCCTACCCGCCCATCTGAGCGGCCATGCGACGGCCCATCCACCCCGCTGTTCGGCTCCGCGACACTGGTATCCTTTTCCGATGGCGAAGAAATACTGGCTGATGAAGTGTGAGCCCGCTGCGTACACCATCGCGAACCTCAGACGGGATGGCCGCACGAGTTGGGAAGGCGTGCGCAACTATCAGGCGCGCAACTTCATGCGGGATGAAATGCAGGAAGGCGACGGCGTCCTGTTCTACACGTCGAACGCCGATCCGTCCGGCGTGTGCGGCCTGGCCACCATCGCGCGCGCCGGCTACCCCGACCACCTGTCCTGGAAGAAGGGCCACAAGTACTTCGACGCGGCGAGTTCACAGGACAAGCCGCTCTGGTTCATGGTGGACATCACCTTCGAGGAAGAATTCGCCGCCACGGTGTCGCTCGAGCTGTTGAAAGCGACGCCCGGCCTCGAGGACATGACGGTGATCCAGAAGGGGAGCCGGCTGTCGGTGCAGCCCGCCACGAAGGGCGAATACGACATCGTCGTCCGCCTGGGCCGGAAGATGCGACCCGCGGCCCGCTGATGTCGGGCCCGCCGCCGCCACGCACGGCACTGCCGGTTCTGGTCGCTCTCAGTGTGTGCCATCTCCTGAACGACCTGCTCCAGTCGTTGCTGCCGGCGCTGTATCCGCTGCTGAAGGGTTCCTACTCGCTCGACTTCTGGCAAATAGGAATGATCACGCTCACCAACCAGGTCACGTCGTCGCTCCTGCAGCCGGTGGTGGGGCATTACACCGACTCGCGGCCGCATCCGTATTCGCTGCCAGTGGGGATGGGATTCACGTTAACCGGACTCCTGCTGCTGGCGTCGGCAAATTCGTACGCGTGGCTGCTGGCCGCGGCCGCGCTCGTCGGCATAGGGTCGTCCATCTTCCATCCCGAATCGTCACGCATCGCGCGGCTCGCGTCAGGGGGAAAACACGGCCTGGCGCAATCGCTGTTTCAGACGGGCGGCAATCTCGGCACCTCACTCGGCCCCCTGCTGGCGGCCTTCTTCGTGTTGCCGCGAGGACAGGGCAGCGTGGCCTGGTTCTCGTTGCTGGCCCTGCTCGCCATCGTGATCCTGTGGCGCATCGGCCGCTGGTACTGGACGACCGGGCAGGAACGACGGCGCGCCGCCGGGCACTTGCGTCCCGTGCATGGGCTGCCGCGCGCACAGGTGCGTCGGCTGCTCGCCATCCTGCTGGCGCTGGTGTTCTCGAAGTACGTCTACGTATCGAGCTTCGTCAGCTTTTTCATGTTCTTTCTCATCGATCGCTTCGGCCTGTCCGTGCAGCAGGCCCAGATCCACCTGTTCGCGTTTCTCGGCGCCGTGGCAGCCGGCACGTTCATCGGCGGGCCTGTCGGCGATCGCATTGGTCGTAAGCCCGTGATCCTCATCTCCATTGTCGGCATCCTGCCGTTCACGCTGGTGTTGCCCTACGCCAACTTGTTCTGGACGACGGCGCTCAGCGTGGTGATTGGGCTGGTGTTGTCGTCAGCGTTTTCGGCCATCCTGGTGTTCGCGCAGGAGTTGGTGCCGCACCGTGTGGGTCTGGTGTCGGGGCTGTTCTTCGGCTTTGCGTTTGGCGTGGCCGGCGCCGGAGCCGCCGCGCTCGGCTTGCTCGCAGACGTCACAAGCATCGCCTTCGTCTACCGCGTGTGCGCATTCCTTCCCGTCATCGGACTGCTGGCGTTCCTGCTGCCCGACAGGGCCACATTACGTGCAGGCGCGGGCTAGCGTTCTTCGCCGCACATCGGCGACGACGGGCAAGCTGATAGGATGCCCCCTTATGCGCGTGGCCATTGTCGGTGGGCCGGGAGTTGGCAAAAGCACACTGGTTCGTCAGTTGGGCGACCTGTATCATCACGGCTCCTACGGCGAAGGCGAAGAAGGTGTCTGGGCTCCCGAGGTGTTGGCCGACATCGAAGCGGGGCGAAACCCGGTGGGGGTGACCGCGTACTTCGGCTGGATCTACGACGCGAATTATCGCGATGCCGCCTCACACGAGCGGCCCGGATCCGTCATCTTCTTCGAAGGCGCCCGCATCACCCTCGAAGCGCACATCGCCGAGTACCCGGCCCGGTATCACGCCGCGCTGCACGAGGTGCTGGTGGTGGGCGATCACTGGAATCCGGACGTCACCATTGTGTTGACGTCCAGCACGGACACCATCGAGAAACACATCCGGCAGCGCAGCCGACCCTTTGAGAATGTGGAAGAAACGGTCAGCCGGTTCCAGTTGATCGACGCAGAGTTCCGACGTCTGGCGCCAATGTACCCCAACACCGTCGTCATCAATCGCGATCGCAAGGAGTTTCACGAACGCGCGGGCCTCGAGGAGATTGTGGCGGCCGCCGGCCTTCCGCCGTTCCGCGAGATCCCGTATCGCCAGATCGACCGCTACATCGATTCTTCAGAGGAGCCGCCACAATGACACGACGTCTGTTGCTTCGCTGGGCTGCGGCGCTGGTGGCCGCGTGGCCGCTGTCGTCACTCAAGGTCCTGGCCCTGGGCCGCTCGCAGGCCGTTGTGTTGACACGCGACCAGGCCGCCACGTTGCGCGCCGTGGCCGATGTCGTGTTGCCATCGGTACTGACGGCCGACGAACGGGAGTTGGCGGTCACTCAATTCACCGAATGGGTGGCGAACTATCGCGAGGGGGCCGAAGTCGGACCTGGGTATGGCGCACCGAGACTCAGAACCACGGGGCCGCCACCGACGGCCGCGTATCCCGCACAGCTCGCGGCGCTTGACGCGGCCGCGCGCGCAAGCGGCGCCGCGTCACTCGGTGCGCTTGCCGCCGGACCGCGACGCGCGATCATCGAAACGTCATTGACGTCGCCACAAAGGGTCACGCAACTTCCCGCGCGCCCGTCGGGCGTGCACGTGGTGGCCGACTTCATGGGGCATTTTTTTCATGGACCCCAGGGTTACAACCTGGCGTACCGCGCGGCGATCAATCGCGAGGACTGCCGCGGGCTTGCCGGTTCTGAAAATCCGCCGGCACCCTGGCCCGCGCGACAGGGAGGCCTGTGATGGCCGTCCACGAAAGCGACATCTGCATCATCGGCGGCGGCATCACGGCCGCGATGGTCGCCGAGAAACTCGCCGCACTTCGCCCCAACCTTTCGATGATCGTCGTCGAAGCCGGCAAGTCGCTGTTTGACGTGGAGAACCGCGCCGACTACCGGAAGCGCAGCCTCGACTACGGAGAGAATCAGTGGCCGGGCGATTTCGTCGCCGATCAGGCGGCTGACGGCATCATCTCGCGCACGATGGCCGTCGGCGGCTCGGCCCTGCACTGGGGCGGCGTCTGCAATCGATTTTCAGAGGAAGACACGCGGCTGAAATCGATGTACGGCCTCGCCGTTGACTGGCCCATCACCTGGACTGAACTCGAGAAGTACTACTGCGAGGCTGAGCGCCGCATCGGTGTGTCGGGTGAACCAGGTCCGCTCAAAGAAGACGCGCGTTCCGAGCCGTATCCGATGGCGCCCATGAACATGACTTTCAACCTGGTGCAGTTGAAGGCCTGGGCCGAAAGAAGCGGCACGCCGTTCTGGACCACGCCGCAGGCGAAAAACACCGTCAACGGTTACGGAGGCCGCAGCATCTGCTTGCGCTGCAACACCTGTGAAATTTGCCCGACCGGCGCCCGGTACTCGCCCGACTACACCTTCAAACAACTCCTGGCCGCAAAGCGCGTTCAACTGCATGACCAGACGCTGGTGCGCAAGCTCGACCTTGACGAGCGCTCATCGCGCATCGCCGTGGCGCACGCGGTCAAGCAGGATGGCACGAGCGGCACTGACGAATATCGCGCGCGCATCTTTGTGCTGGCTTCCGGCTACACTTGGAGCCCGCACCTCCTGCTGCTCTCGGCCAACAGTCGTTTCCCGAATGGCCTGGCGAACCGATCAGATCATGTCGGCCGTTTCATGACCGGCCATCTGGCTTGGCAGACGACGATCGATGCCGACATGAAGATCTACCCGGGGATGAACGAACAGCACAGCCTGATTTCGCGCCAGTACTTCCGCTGTGCCAGCAACGCCCCTTACGTACGTCACGACCTGCGCGTGTGGGAAAGCGGCGGAGGGCGCACGCCGAGGCTGCGCGCGGCTGATGGCTCGTTGCTGCTGGGCGACGCCCTCCTCGATGAGTGGCGCACACGCACCACCAGGGGCACCGCCCGCGTGCGTGGCTATGTCGATGTGCATCCCGACCGCGACAGCCGCCTCACGCTGAGTCCGACTGCGAAGAACCGTTGGGGCGATCCGCTGCCAATCGTCAGGCACAAGATCGATGCAGCCTCCGAAGCCCGGCACGTGGCCACCCGCACCCACCTCGAACAGGTGTTTACGACGATGGCAAAGGCCAATGATGGGCGGATGGGAAACGTCAGCGGCCTGTCTTATCAGGACCATCCCGCCGGGGGCTGCCGCATGGGCATTGACCCGGCCACAAGTGTGGTGGACTCGCAGGGACGCGCGCACGACCACGAGAACCTGTTCGTGGTGGGCGCCCCCACGCTGCCCACGGGCGGTTGCACGAACGGCACGTTGACATTCGTGGCGCTGGCCCTGCGGTCAGCCGACGCGATCGCGCGCACATGACTGGCGCGGAAAAGAACGACGCTGCCGCCGCATACAGCGTGGCTGACCATTGAAGGCGCCAACCATGCCCAGTTCGCCCACTACGGGTCGCAACTTGGCCACTGTCGTGCCGCGATCAGCCGAGAGAGCCAGCAGCAGGCGCTGGAGGCCGTCGTGTCGTGGCTCGGCCGTGTGGCCGCTGCCGCGGCTTCGCCGGTCAGAGTAGCAGGCCGTTGACCAGAAGCCCCAGGGCCACCACCGCGAACGCGAACCCGACCACGGCTATCAGTCCATCGTGGGCAATGAGCGCCAGACCCAACAACGTCAGGATCGCACCGCCGGCAATGGCGCTGAAAGGCACCAGTTCCATGCCGGGTGTCACAAGGGCGATTGCGGTGGTCACGGCGGCAATGGCGCGGGTGCCGGCGCCATGCACGAACACCTCAAGCCGGTGACGCAGCAGCCGATCGACTGCCCGGGCCGGGCGACGAATGGCCTTCACGGCCTTGCGCACCTTGATGGCGCTCACCGCACGGTGCCGAATCCACCCGGGAAACCAGAAATGCGTTCGTCCCGCAAGGAGTTGTACCGAGATCAGCAGCACCACAAGACCCACGCTGGTCGATACGCCAGGGATGTCGCCCACGAGCGGCGCAACGAGGATCACCCCGGCCAACACCAGCAGGGGCCCAAACGACCGTCGCCCCGTCGCTTTGAGCAGATCCTCGAAGGCCACTTCACTCTTGTCCCTGGACGTCTCGACAATCAGGTCGAGCATCTCGTTCAGATTTTCCGGGAGCGGGCCTTTCACCTTCATGAGGCTATCGCAAAGGCCGACCCGGTACGCTGCTACGATGATTGAAATGCCTCCGTCACGTCTGCGGCGTCTTCTGCCCCTCGTCGTGCTCATCATCACCTCTGTGGCGGTGGTGTCCGCCCACCTCAAGGTGGACAAGACCTTTCCCGCCACAGGCGCGACCGTGACTTCCGCACCGGCACAAATACAGGTGTGGTTTTCACAGGCACCGACGGTGGCCGTGAGCGGCCTGGCTCTTGAGGGCCCATCCGGCAAGGTCGAACTCGGCAAGGTCACCGCGGGGATGGCCGAGGGCAAGCCCGACAACTCTGTCGTCGCCCCCGTCATCGGCACCGTGCCGCCGGGCGTCTACACGGTCAGTTGGAGGACGTCAGGCGCTGACGGCCACATCCTGACCGGGACGTTCGAGTTCACGTTCAAACGGTAGGCGAACCGCCAACGGTCAGACGAGGCGCGCGAACCCGCCTGGCCTGTTCCTGCCGCTCGGTCTGGAGCCGCAGGTGCGCGGCACCGCGTCGCTGCTGGCCACACCATCGCAGGACTGGCTCCGAATCATCGGCCGCCTGCCGGACGCAGGGCGACTTGCAGTGGCCCAGACCCAGGCCGACACCGCCCTGCGGCAATGGTTGTCGGCGCAGACGTTTCCGACCGCCGAGGAGCGCGAAGAGGTTGCGCGCGCCCGCACGCCCATCGTGTCTGCTTCGGCCGGCGTGGAGACACTGCGCATGACGTTTCAGGCGCCTCTGAAGCTGTTGTCTGTCGTGTCGGGGCTCGTGCTGCTCATCGCTGTGGCCAACCTGGCCAATCTGCTCATCGCTCACAGCGACCGGGGGCAAACGGCGATTCGAGTGGCGCTTGGGGCGTCGCCGCAGCGACTCGTGCGGCAGGCGGTGTCTGAAGGCGTGGCGCTGTCGCTCGTGCTGCTCACGGGCGCCGGTCTGCTCGGCACCAGCCTCAGGCAGTTGCAGCAGCAGTCGCTCGGGTTCGAACCCGCTGATCGTGTGGTCGTGCGCCTCGATCTGAACCGCGTCCTTCGCCGGTGATATTCCCAGGCTGACGTCGGTGTATCGGCGGTTGCGCGAAGAGTTTGGCCGCATTCCCGGCGTGCGGGACGTGACCTGTTCGCTCTTCAGCCCGATGGAAGGCCACAACTGGTCGTCGAATATTTCGATCGATGGACGCCCCGATCCCGACCGTCGGTTCGGGCCGTCCTGGAACCGGGTGGGCCCCGGCTACTTCGAGGCAGAGGAGCCGATCGGTCGACGCGGCCCATGATCTGCCTTCCGGGCTTTCAGAGGCCTGTCGCACATGAGGGTGACGGCAGTGCCATGGCGCGCGTCGATCCCAACGTGACCGTGGTCCGAGTGCTGTCAAGGGCCGACCAGGTCGCGGGCAATTTTCGCAAGAACCGACTGCTGTCGGGACTGACGTCGGCGTACGGCGTGTTGGCCCTCGCCCTCGCGTTCCTCGGCCTCTACGCGGTCACCTCATCCACCGTCGCACGCCGCACGCGCGAAATCGGTATTCGCATCGCGCTGCTCTCAACCGGCACGATCGCGGCGCTGCTGTACAGCGTGCAGCCCCGTGATCCACTCGTCATTGGCGGCGCGGCGCTCGTGCTGCCCGTGAGCACCGTCATTGCCGCAGCTGTTCCTACGCGACGAGCGGCCCGTGTCGAACCGACGCGCGCTCTGAGAAACTCGTAGCCATCCCTACGCATTGGGCAGCGTGAGTGTCGCGCGCAGACCGCCGAGCGGCGATCGGCTGAGCGTGATGCCCCCGCCGTAGACGTCCGCGAGGTCGCGCACGATCGCCAGGCCAAATCCGGAACCCGGCGCCGTTTCGTCGGCCCTGACGCCGCGCTGCAACACCGCTTCGCACATCCCCTCCTCCACTCCAGGGCCATCGTCATCCACGGTGATGACCAGCGCGGTGCCGGATGGGGCGGTCGACAGGGTGACAGCGGACGCGGCCCACTTGCAGGCGTTGTCGAGAATGTTGCCCAGCATTTCCTCGAGGTCGGCGCGTTCGACGCGGACCACGTGCGACGGCGCTACCGACAAGGTGATGGCGAGGTGGCGGTCGACGTAGAGCCGCCGGAGCGTGCGCGCAAGGCCTTCGGCAGCTTCGGCGACCTCGCAACGCGTACCCGGCGCGGCCCCCGAAGCCACCGCGCGTGCGTGCGCCAGGTGGTAGTCCATCTGGCGCTGCATGCGATCCACCTGGTGTCGGATCGCCGCGGCGATGTCGGTGTGGCCGCCGCGATCGGCGGCCGCGGCTTCCTGCAGCAACACGGCAAGCGGCGTCTTGAGACCGTGGGCCAAATCGCCGGCTTTGGCCTGCGCGCGCGCCACGACCTTGTCGCGTTCGGCGAGCAACCCGTTGAGATCGTCCACGAGCGGTTGCACCTCGGAGGGAAACGCGCCGTCCACCCGTCGCGCGTGCCCTTTGTGAATCGACGAGAGCCGATGCCGCAACTGCGCGAGCGGCGACACGCCACGAGTCACCTGGATGAGCCCGACGAGTAGCAGGAGGATGGCCAGGATCGACACCGGTCCCACGTGCAGGAAGATACGATGCACCACCTGCGGCGCGTCCGAGTGCCGAGTGAGGGCCTGCATCATCACCAGCCCCGCAATCGCGAAGAGTCCCAGTGACCACAGGATCGCGCCGCCCCACACGCGCCCGCGCAGCGAGCCGCTCATGATGCCGCGCCCATCCGGTAGCCCAGTCCGCGCACCGTTTCAATGGCCGTGGCGCCAAGTTTGCGCCGCAGTCGCGCGATAAACACTTCCACCGTGTTGGACTCGCGGTCAAAGTTCTGCGAATAGATGTGTTCGGTCAGTTCTGTCTGCGACACCACGCGATCGCGATGATGCATCAGGTACGACAGCACCCTGAACTCGTGGCTGGTGAGGTTCACCGCAATGCCATCACGAGTGACCCGGACGTCGCGAGGGTCGAGCACAAGGGCGCCGATGCGAATGTCCCTGGTGGCGTGTCCGCCGGACCGCCGGATGAGCGCGCGCACCCGCGCCAGCACTTCCTCGATCTGAAAGGGCTTGGCCATGTAGTCGTCGGCGCCGCCATCAATGCCCTGGACCTTCTCGTGCCAACTGCCGCGCGCCGTCAGGATCAGGACGGGCGTGGCGAACCCAGCCTGGCGCCATCGGCCCAACAGGGTCAGACCGTCGACCTTTGGCACGCCAAGGTCCAGCACCACGGCGTCGTAGGTCTCGGTCTGCATGAGGAAGTCTGCGCGGGCGCCGTCGCCAGCCGCGTCAACGGCGTACCCGGCGCCGCCCAGCGCCGATCCAAGCTGCGCCGCCAACGCCGCTTCATCTTCCACCACAAGTACACGCACTGACGTTTGTCCCGTTCGTTTATAGCGCACATCGCTCTGCGGGGCCTGAACGGCGGCTGAACGGCCGCGTTCAGCCTGGATTCAGGTGCCGAGGGTTACGCTCCCGGCATGAAGACACGAACCCTCCTCGTGCTGGCCGTGATCGTTGCCGTTCTGGCCGCTGGAGCATTGGCCCTCAGAGCCGATTCCGGTGGCGCCGTGGCAGACTGGTTCCGGTCGCTGCATGGCGGAGGACATTAGGGAACTGGGGAACTGGGGAACTGCTCTCGTAGCGCGGCCTGGGTCTCAAGGCCGCGAAGCTCGGCGCGCTTGAGACCCAGCGCGCCCTACGTACGAGGCACATGAGGAGAACACATGAAGCGCATGACGACTCGCGACTCCGCCAAGTGAGAGCCATCTGGCGCCGCCTTCGGAGTGCGCCGGGGATGGCGGCGGTGATCGTCGTGTCGCTGGCGACGGGCATCGGGGTGAACGCCTCGGTGTTTTCCTGGCTGCAGGCACGTCTGCTGCGACCGCTGCCGGGCGTCAGCGGGTCGATGGACCTGCTGCTTGTGGAGCCCAGGAACGACTCGGGCCTGTACGTGGGCACGTCGTGGCTCGAGTATCAGGATGTTCGCGCCCGCGTGCCGGCGTTGCCGAATCTGATTGCCGCGCGGATGTTGCCGCTGTACATCGGTGAGGCGGGCGCGACCGAGCGCGGCTTCGGTGTGCTGGTGTCGGACAACTATTTCTCGGCGATTGGTGTCCGGCCGGTGCTGGGGCGCGTGTTGAGCCCAGACGACCTGCGTGCCGAAGGCGGCGATCCCGTGGTGGTCATTGCGCACGGTCTCTGGCAAGCCACCTTCGCCGGCGATCCCAACGTGATTGGCCGGACCCTGCGCGTGAACGGCCGTCCACTCACGGTGATCGGTGTGGCACCACCCGAGTTCCAGGGCACCGTCCTGGGATTGACATTCGACGCGTGGCTACCTGCGACGCTGGCACCGGTGATTGCGAACGGATCGCGCGAACTGCGATCGCGATCCGCCAGAGGGTACGCGGTGATGGGATGGCCGGCCGATGGCGTGAGCCGGTCGCAGGCACAGCGCGACGTGGATGCGGCCATGCGTGAACTGGCCGAAGCCCATCCTGAATCCAACAGGACCGTGCGTGCCGAGGTGCTGCCGTTCTGGCAGGGGCCCCGAGGACCACAGAAGCTGATGGCGCTGTCGCTGGTCATTCTCCAGGCGTTGATGCTGCTCCTGCTGCTGGCCGTCTGCGGCAATACCGCCAGCCTGTTCCTGGCCCGCGCGAGCGCGCGCCATAAGGAAATTGGCGTGCGCCTCGCCCTGGGCGCTTCACCCAGGCAGATTGTGAACGCGGTGATGGGCGAGACCCTGGCGCTGGGGGCGGCAGGGGCCGCGTGTGGCGCGGCGCTCGCGGTATGGGGCACGCAAGCGCTGGTCGTCTTGCCGCTGACGGGCCTTCCGATCCGGTTTCAAACCAGTCTTGACTGGGGCGGACTATTGTTCGCCGTGGTGCTCGGAGTGCTGGCAGGGCTCCTGGTCGGTGCGGGGCCGGCGTGGCAACTGTCGCGCGTCGATGCGCAGACCGCGCTTCGCGCCGGCGCGCAGACAGCCGCGCGCAGCCGCATGCGCGACGCCCTGATCGCGGTGCAGGCCGGACTCGCCGTCGCCGTGTTACTCGTCGCCGGACTCTTCCTGCAGAGCTTTCAGGAGACTCGCGATTCTGACCCCGGCTTTGTCCGCGAGGGTGTGCTCCTTGCGACCTTTGATCTGAGCGGCCGTCCGGCCCCGCCGGGTGGAATCCGCACGTTTACGAGTCGCTTGCTCGACGGAATCGCCGGCGTTCCCGGTGTGGAAAGTGTGGCCATCTCCGCGTCGGTCCCCCTCGACATCCATGGGTTGCCCACCACCGTCTTCACCGTGGACGGTCGTCAGCGCGCCGATGGCGAGTTTGATCAGGCCCTGGCCAATACGGTGACGCCAGGGTATTTCGGCGTGATGAAGATCCCGATCCTCGCCGGGCACGACTTCGCGAGGCTCGATGACGTGGCGGCGCCAGCGCAGGTCATCGTGAATCAGGCATTCGTTGATGCGTACATCGAGCGCGGCGCTGCTGGCGACGCGGCGTTGGGCCGCCGGCTCGAGGCTCGTGGGAAGTCGCACCTGATCGTCGGAGTGGTGAAGACGACGCTGTCAAACGCGTTTGGCGAACCACCGACGCCGGCTCTGTATTTGTCCTATCGCGACGATGGCGCCAACCAGGGTGAGATTCACGTCCGTACGCGGCCGGGGGCCGAGACGGCCGTCACGCTTGGCGTGCGGCAGGCCGTGAAAGCCATCGACGCCGACCTGCCCGTGTTCAATGTGCGCACGCTGTCGGACCACGTGGAAACCAACCTCGTGTTCCGGCGCGTGCCGGCGCGGCTCTTCGTGGTCCTGGGTCCGCTGCTGTTGTTGCTGGCGGGGCTGGGGATCTATTCGCTCGTGTCGTACGCGGTGTCGCTGCGCACAAATGAGCTGGGGCTTCGCCTGGCGCTGGGGGCCACGCCGCGCCGGTTGATGACCGAGGAACTGGGCGCGAGCCTCCGCGTCACCACGGCCGGGATCCTCGTGGGCTGGGTGGGAACCTTCGTGCTGACCGTGGTGCTGTTTCCGGATCAGGCTACGCAGGTGGGCGTGTTCGGCGGCGTGCCGCTGCTGCTCATCGGCGTCGCGGCGCTCGCCTCGTGGGTGCCCGCGCGGCGAGGGTCGCGTGTGGACCCGATGACGGCGCTCCGCGCGGACTGAGGGCAAGACGACCTCTGAGGTGATTACCGATCCTCTGCCGGCGGTAATTACCTCAGAGGTCGTTTTGAACCAGACAGGCGATGCCGCAGGTAGAATAGGCGGATGGCTGCCCTGATAGAAGCGATTGAGATCAAGCGAAAGACGTACTTCGAGTACGAAAACGCGCCCTACAACTGCATCGAGGTTGACGTCTCGAAGCCCACCGCCAGGGGTGGCCAGACGCTGGTACGCGTCAAGATGCGCAACCTGCTGACCCGCGCGGTGTTCGACCGCACGTTCAAGGCCGGCGAAAAATTTGCCGAGCCCGACCTCGTCAAGGCGCCCGCGACGTTTCTGTATTCCGACGCCGACGGCTACCACTTCATGGACCAGGCCAATTTCGAGACGCTGACGCTCACGGGCGACGTCCTCGGCGACGACCGGCTGTTGCTTGTGGACAACCTCGAAGTGCAGGTGCAGAAATACAACGGCAATCCGATCGCCGTGATGTTCCCCGCCCATGTCGAACTCGCCGTGGCGTCGTGCGAAGGCGCGGTGCGTGGCGACACGAGCAGTGGCAGCGTCACCAAGCTTGCCGTCCTCGAGACCGGCATGGAACTGCGCGTGCCGCTCTTCATCAAGGAAGGCGAAAAAGTGAAAGTACACACTGAGACGCGCGAGTTCGCCGGACGCGCATAGCGACTCATGCCGGAACCGTCCTATCCCGCCGCCAGGCACGTGGCCGCCACCGTGCAGGAGCATTTCGCCCGGCACCTCGCGGCAGCGCGCGCGCAGGGCCGCATCGACCTGGGCGAGGAACCGCAAGCTCACTTTATCGAGGCCATCATCGATGCCGGATTCTGGGCGAGCCTGCGCCGCGAAGAAGGCGTGACGCCCACCATTTCGCTCGCGCTGCTTCCCCCCGGGAACGCCGGGCAGGCCCTCACGTTCTCTGAGTGGTTGCCCCTCTATCCGGCGGCGCTGGCGAAACTGGCGCCGGCCGTCGAGCGCCCAGGCATCCACCTGGGCGTATGGCCGGTAGACGGCGCGCTCAGAGTCTGGGGCACCACGCGCAGCATTCCCGCATTCTGTTTCGTCCTCGAAGTGATTGGCTCCGGACTGCTCGTCGTCAAACATCGCAACGAGCCCTTCGGCAAGTTCGTCAACATCGCGGTGCTCGAGGGCGACCAGATTAAGATCGTGGACGAGAGCACCGCCGCCGGCCCCGAGTGCCCCGGCCTCCTCAAGTCACTGCTGGGCCAGAACGAAGTCACCGCCAGCGGCGAATCGGTCAATCTGCTGGTGCATCTGGCTGCCTCCATGCGTGCCCATCGTCGTGGCGGCGCCCTGCTGATCGTTCCCGAAGGTGACGATCACTGGCGCGAGTCCATTGTGGAGCCGGTGGTGTATGCCGTGGCGCCGAGATTCACCGAGCTCGCGGACTTGATGAACAGGGAACACGACGAGCGTCGCACGCACGAGTGGCAGGATGACCTGCGGCGCGCAGTGGACGCGATCGCGGGACTCACGGCCGTGGATGGCGCGACGATCATGACCTCTGCCAATGAGCTGGTGGCGTTTGGCGCGAAGATCACCCGTCGCCGTTCGCGGCCGCCGGTGGAACGCGTGCTGGTCTCCGAGCCGATCCGCGATCGGGAGCCGGTCGTGCTGGGGCCATCGCAACTGGGCGGCACACGCCACCTGTCGGCCGCGCAGTTCGCGCAGGATCAGCCCCAGGCGATCGCCCTGGTCGCCTCGCAGGATGGCCGGTTCACCATTTTCCAGTGGTCCTCCTGCGACGACATCGTGCATGCACACCGGGTGGAAGCGCTGCTGCTCTGACGCTCAAAACGACCTCTGAGGTCGTTGTGGGCCCAGCCATTCTCGCCCGACCATCGTAATTACTATCGAGACCCCGCCGACAGGGCAGAATGGTGGGGATGGAGGCTTGGGTGGCACAACGGTTCTGGGTCGTCGTCGCGGTCGTCGTGGCTGGGGCGCTGGGGCGGGGAGTGGCCACCGCGCCGGTTGCGCAGAGTGACCTCGACGCATTCATGAAACAGGTGGTCGTCAAACGCGACGACAACTGGAAGAAGTTCCAGCAGTACATCCTCGACGAGCGCGAGCAGTTTGAGCTCCGCGGGCCCGGCAAGGTGCCGCTCTGGGGGGATCGCCGCGACTACACCTGGTATGTGCGCGATGGGTTCTTCGTCCGCAGCCCGGTTCGGGCCAACGGCGTGGCGGTCTCCGAAGACGAGCGGCGCTCGTATGAGAACCGGTTCCTCCAGCGCGAGCAGAACCGCGAAAAGCGGCGGGCGAACACGACCGCGCCCGTGGGGGACGCGACGCCGATGGACGCCCAGAGCCTCATTCGCCAGTCGCGCGAACCCGAGTTCATCTCATCGGCGTATTTTCTGAAGTTCAAGTTCGAAGAAGGCAAATACGCGTTTGTCGGCAAGGAGATGCTCGATGGCCGCGAGGTGCTCAAGGTGGAGTACTACCCGGCCATGTTGTTCTCCAAAGAGCAGAACTCGCGCGCACATCGCCGGGAGAATGGACAAAAGCTCAAGGACGACAACTACGACGCCGCCCTGGAGAAAATGCTGAACAAAGTATCGATGGTCACATTGTGGATTGAGCCGTCGGCCCACCAGATCGTCAAGTACGACTTCCACAATGTGAATCTCGACTTCATGCCGGCCGCCTGGCTCGCACGCTTCACCGACGTGCGCGCCACCATGAACATGCATATGCCTTTTCCCGAAGTCTGGCTGCCGAAAGACGTGGAAATGTTTTTTTCTGCGATGCTGGCCGTGGGCGAAATGGACGCGCGGTATCGCCTGAATTACCACAACTACAAACTGGCATCCACCACCGCGAGGATCAAGTGACGTCACTGGCGTTGGCTGCGTCACTCGCGCTCGGTCTGTTGACGCAAGCCGCACCCGCTCAGCCCGCCGAGGTGATGGCCGAGATTCGTGTGCACGGCAATCACGTGACGCCCGACACCGAGATCATCGCCCTGTCCGGCATCGCGATCGGCGCGCCTGTGACGGCCAACACCGTCGCGCAGGTGCGCCGCCGGCTCAAGGCGTCCGGCAAGTTCGAAGACGTGGATGTGCTGAAGCGATTCGCCTCGATCGCCGACCCCAGCAAGATTGCGCTGGTCATCGTCGTCAACGAAGGCGCGGTGCGGGTGGACTTCGAACAAGGGCCCGACGGCGAAAGCATCGCGGTGATCAAACGCCGCGGCGGCTTCAGAAATTTGATGTATCTGCCGATCCTCAATGCCGAGGATGGGCATGGCCTGACCTATGGCGTCACGGCGTCACTGGCGAATGTGCTCGGTGAACGCAGTCGGCTCTCGGTGCCCCTGTCGTGGGGCGGCACCCGGCGTGCCGGTCTGGAGGTCGAGAAGAACTTTGTGTCGGGTCCCGTCACCCGCGTGGAGGTGGGCGCTGCGATACAGCGACGCACCAACCCCGCGTTTGATGAAGACGATGACCGGGAGCGGGTGTGGGCACGGGCCGAGCGCGCGTTCAGCATTGTCCGGCTGGGGAGCACACTGGGGTGGCAGACCGTTACATTCGGGCCCATCTCCAATGAGATGACATCGGTCGGCGCCGACGTCACGTTCGATACGCGACTTGACCCGGCGTATCCGCGCAATGCGGTGTTCGCCACGGCCGCCTGGGAACGACTGGCGTTCACCAGCGGGGCGTCACTGCAGCGCACCAACCTTGATGGCCGGGGATACCTCGGCCTTCTCGGACAGAGCGTGCTTGCCGTTCGGGTGCTGCGCCAGGGCGCCAACGGGCCGCAGCCGGCCTACCTCAAGCCGCTTCTGGGAGGGTGGTCCAGCCTGCGGGGATTTGAAGCCGGCGCTTTTGTGGGCGACATCGTTCTCGCCGGGTCCGCCGAGTTGCTCGTGCCGATTTCGTCGCCGATTTCGGTGGCCCGGCTGGGCATCAGCGTGTTTGTGGACACGGGCGTGGCGTACGACTTCGGCCAGCGGCTGAAGGACCAGGTGAATCAGACCGGCATTGGCGGCAGCGTGTGGATGACGGCCACGGTGTTTCGCGTGAGCCTCTCGGTGGCGCATGGCCGTGGCGCGGGCACACGTGTGAACTTTGGTGGCGGCCTGACATTCTGATGACGCGAACGCTGTGCGGGTGGGTGATGGCGTGCGTGATCGCGGCGCCGTTCGCCCTCCGTGCGCAGGTGCCCGCGCCCGACACGTCGGCACGTGCGGTCATCGCGAAGGCAGCGGCGTATCTCAAGGAATACAAGGAAGCGCTCCAGTTCGTCCTGTGTGATGAGGCCACCATTCAGGAGGTGCTCAACGAACGCGGCGGCCGCGCCGCGCACCGGGAAACGTCAGGAGAGTTTTTTCTGACGTACCTGCCGGCCGAAGGCGGCTGGGTCGGCGTGCGTGACATCGCCGTCGTGGACGGTGTGCGGCTGGAGAAACGCGACAACCTGCGCGAGTTGCTGACGAAGGCGTCCTTCGCGCCGATCGGCCGCCAACTGGCCGATCGGAACGCGCGTTACAACATCGGGTCCATCTCGAGGAACGTCAACGATCCGATGCTCGCGCTCGTGATCCTCGACGACACACATCGCGATCGCTTCAAGTTCGATCGGAGGCGCGTGGAGCCATCGGCCACCGGGCCGATGGTGACCGTCACGTTCACCGAGCGCGAGCCGCCCACGCTGGTGCGCGGCGCCGACGGCAGTCAGATCTTCGCGAAGGGCGAGCTGGTGATTGATGCGACGACCGGGCGCCTTGTGCGCACTGTCATCACGTTGAAAGACGACAAGACCACCGGCACTCTGACCACGATCTTCGCCGAGAATCAGAAGCTCGGTCTTTGGCTGCCGGCGTCACTCGCCGAAAACTACGAGCACAGCGCGGGTCGCCTCGCCGAGAAGGTCCTGGCGCACTCCACCTACAGCAACTACCGCCGCTTCAACGTCAACGTCGTTATCAAATAGTGATTGCGGCGTCCCGCCGGCCGTGAGGGTTCCTTCCGTACGTAGCGCGCGCTGGGCTTCAAGCGCGCGGCCGCGGCCTTGAGACCCAGGCCGCGCTACGTTTCGCTCTTTACCGCTTCACCCCGAACATCGCGTCGTCGATCGTCACGTTATGGGCCACGGTCGCGAGCTTGATCGTCACGGTCTGGATGGAGGTCGTGTTCACCGTCGTGAACGGCACCTTCAATCCGTCCACGGTGCGGTAGTCCGAGAGTTCCGCAGTCTGCTCGATATCGCCGCCGGCCTGGGGCACGTTCACTGTCGCGGTTGTCTTGACCACAAGAAACGACTCGGCATCCATATACACGCGCGCCACCGACCCGGCCTTGGGTGTGACCAGCAGCACGATGACGGACTTGCCGGCGAGCGTCTCCTTTGGCAGGACCTCGATCTTCAAGCCTGTCTCTTTGTAGTTGAGGAACTGGTTGGGAAACACGCTGTTCTTCATGTTGTCGAGCTGGTTGCCCGTAATCTCGGTGTCGCCCTGCATGGAGTTGAGGGCCCAGCCCGCAGTGCCGTCGAACTTCTGGTCGAGCGTCATCGCCTCGCTCACGCCCAGGGCCGACAGGTCCAGCGTCATGAACGCGCGCGCCTTGTTGGGCGCTTTCGAATACAGCTCGACCGGGCCGCTCAGGTCGCCGTTCGGCGTCGTAATCGTGATCGTCCCGGTGGCTTTGCGCGTCGTCAGTTTCGCAAGGGCGTCGCGGCCACCCATGGCCGCCAGGTGTTTTTCCACCACTTCATCAACAGTCTGCGCGGCGGCAACGGTGACCAGGGCGGGGGAGAGGAGCAGGGACAACAGCAGCGGCAGGTAGTGTCGTTTCATATGTATCAACCTTTATACGTCACCCGCTCTATACGTCACCCGGCGACGCGGGTTCGGCGCCAGCAAACAGTGTAGCCGAGCCAGTCCGTCCACGACATAGCCGTCGCGTGTCGTCACGGTTGCACCCTTGCGATTCACCCGCACGGTGAGTGCGTGCCAGCCTTTTCCTGGTGGGGGCACATACGACAGAAGGTATCGGGTTCGCATCCAGGCAAAGGCACTTGTCATCAACTGTGCTGGATCGCCCTTGCCCAGGTCGATCGCTATCCCACCTGTGCGCCGAGCGAGAAGCTGCAATTCCTTGGGAAAGACAAAGCCGCTGACGACGGCGGTTGTTCTGGCGAGTTCAATGGCGCCGCGGACAGCGTTTACGCTTACGCTCTGGCGAACTTCCGTGGGCGATCCGAACAGCACGAAGGCCGGACCCAGACGCCTGGCCTGTTGCCCGAGCCCGTCGAGGGTGACGGTGCTGCGAAAATCCGCGGCGTTCGTGAAGGCGGCAAGCACCCGGCGCCGGTCTGTCGGAAGAAATTCCTCGAGGCCGGCGGTGATCGCATCAAGCGTGGCAGCGTATGGACTGCCTTCTATTGCGCTCATATCCAGTCGCGGTCTGCCGTAGCTCAGTGCGCGAAGCCGTACCGTTGGGGCGTCCGACAGCAGCAGAGCCAATCGATCCCGTTCGTTAATATTGTCGAGGAACGCCGCGAAGCCTGCGGCGATGCGCGGTGCCTGGTGCTTCGAGGTCATCCGCAGAGATTCAAGGGGTTGCACGACCGCTACCAGGTCGAGGGGCGTATCCTTCAACTCCTCAACGGTCGGCTGTTGGCGCGCACCGCTGTCCGTGAGCACAAAGTCGCGAGCCTCCAAACCCTCCACAGGCCCCAGATCGTTCGTCACGCTGACCTCGATGCGCACCAGTTCGGTGGTCGATCGAAATGTCGGTTGCTGCATCAGCGCAGCGGCACCGAACACGACCGTCAGCATCGTCAGCGCTTTCACTTGCCGCTCCGCCGGGACAATTCCGCGCGAACTGGATCGGTCAGCACGACGCAGGGATAGCTGTAATACGGATCAGTGGAATCGAGAGAGTCAAACGGAATCGGACCTCCGGGTGCAAGTGCAGCCAAGCCGACGCGCGGCGCGGGAGCATTTGGCAACAGCGTCGTCGCTCGTTCATACCAACGTTGTGCGCCGTTGGCGTCGTTGAGGCGGCTCGCAGTCTCCGCGCGGCTCATCGCCGCGAGATAGGCAATCAGTCCCGTCTGGCTGCTGAGTCGCTCGAGTTCTTTGCGCGCATCCAGGTCTTTCTCCGCGCGGATGCGAGCGTCACGGAATCTCGCTTCTGTCAGACTCGGATCGGTCTTGAGCGCTGCCTGAAACGCCTTGCTCGCTTTCTTCGGACGCTGAGCAGCCAGGTCCAGGAAATACGGTACCGCCTTTTCTGACTTCAGCACGTCAGTCACGATTCCGTGCAGACGGCTCAGGCAGTCGAAAAGCACGCCTTCAGAAAGCAACGCGCCACCGCCAACGCCATTCTCCTTCTTCCAGCCCTGCAGGGCGAGATCCCATTGTCGAATGGCACGGGACTCGGCGTCATTCAGCTGGCCCATGACGACCTTGCTCCGGTCCGCGAGAGCTTCGCCGAACAGGCGTGCCTCCTCCTCCACTAGTTTTGTCGCCTCTTCAACAACACGGGCAGGAGGAAGCTGAGCAGAGAGAACAAGCCCGATTCCGGCACTCACACCAAAGGCAAGACAAAGAGTTCGCATAGAAGATCCGTCTGCAGTGTTACGGGCCTCGTCTTGCTGCCCTCCAAGTCACAATCGATAGCTTAAACTCGGCACTCGCGGGGATTCCGCGCGTGAAGGGCCAAGCACTCGTTTGGCGCGGGGCTTCACCATGCCCGCCCCGCGCCACGCCCCAGATCTCGCTCAGTTGCCACGCTCAGATTCTAGGTCGATCTTGAGTGTTCGCTCAGTATCCACACATGCAGAGACCGTTGCCGCCGTCGTCCGGAATACATTCCCAATACTCCACGGCGTAGCCGAATGTGGCACCAAAAACATCCACATAGCCGGGGTCGTTGACCCAAACCCACCCTTCGACCGGGTCCCAGACGTGCACCATACGGTCGGGGTCCCAAGTCTGTCCTACGACAACCCAGTCTGAATAGGTCCCGCAGTGAGTAGCGCATGCCGCCGACTGTTCCTGGCACGAATTCGCCGCTGCATCAACTCTTGTTGTCGACAAGAAGAGAGCAAGAACGCAGAGTCCAAGTAGCTGAAGCCCCGAACGCAAAAGTGTTCTCTTGATCATTGAAGACCTCCAATTGAATTAACTTGCAGTCCGCCACGCGACGCCAGACCTCAACTTTCGTCTGGTGTCGGGTAAATTTTTGGGTGCGATTCAGTTCGGGGCCGATAGGCCAAGCACTGTGAGCACCTCTTTTTCCTGATGTGCGGCCAGCCATGCCACTCCAACGCAGGCCAGGATCACCGCGACGTTGGCGGTCATCTGAATGCGCTCAGCCAGCTTTGACTGCGGTGCCGTCGACGCCGGTGTGCTGTCGCTTGTCATTGTTCCCACCTACCTATTCGATTTCGGCGCCCGTGTTTGAAACACTCTTGCTGGAGTTGCGGCTCCCTGAACGAAGTGCTCGTTGACGAAGCCGCATGATCATTCCGTGGACGCCCCGTGTCTGTTCGACTGCGGACAGATGTTCGATTCCCAGCACCGCGCCGCATCCTGGCGTGTCGTCCTCGCTCAAGTACGCTCGCAGAAACGCGCGCTCCAAATCGGTCCGCGCAAGCGCCATCACCCGAAGTCGCGTGGCCGCCGGGTCTACGCCCTTCTCGTGTGACGCGACCTGTCGTTCATGAGCCGCCATCGCGGCTCTGTGTTCCGCCGGGTGCAAAGAAACCTTGTGCGTCTGTCGGCGCCGATCCTGGCGACTCGAGTCCTGAAGACGCCGGTGTGGGCCACATGGCCAAGGAACACATCCAGGCGGGCACTCACGCCGTCGTAATGACCCGGCGCGGCGAGATACCAGAGGACGACGTCATGGGCGGCGCTTACAACGGCGTCAAACCCGAGGCACGGCCAGCGCCGCTTCAGCCGCAGGACAAGCAGGGGAACGAGCCGACATCGGCGCGGCTGAAGTCACGCCCTACGTCAGCCACGGACACACGACGCGAAGCCGGAAGGATAGCCGCGCGGGTTCGTCACCGCCGAACGAGCAATCTGATCCCATCGATCCTTGCGGCTTCAGACAGCGTCGCCGAGCCACTGAGGGTGGCGTGCAGATTCGCGCCCTTGGTCGTGTCCATCACGCCGGCGTCCGTGATGATGTAATCACAGGGGCCCATGGCCGGGCGCACCGTTGCCGTGACCTTGAGATCCCTGGCCGCGTAATAGACGAAGTTGGTCAAGCGGACGCCTTCCAGGGCCATCGGCAGGTTGAACCGCGTGGTGATGAAAAACCGTCGCCCGGCTATGCACGTCACGCCATCCCGCGTTTCGCTTCGGAGCGCAGCGTCGTACACCCGCTCTTCTTCCGACTGCGGCCAGTCCGTCATCGCGGCCGTGCGCTCCACCACGCCCTGAGCATTCGCGTCGCGCGCCCACACACCAAACCCGATCGAGCCGGCGACGACGACCACGGCCGCCGCAGCAGACATCGCGCGGGACCTGCTGGTCGCCGCCAGAAGAACGACCCACACCACGAGCGCAGTCGCCGCAGCATGAAGAGTCGGCAGCGGTGGGAATGGTGGCTCCGTCGCACCGGCCAGAATCGCCAGGCTGCCGCCGGCAATCACTAGCCCCACAACGCCGGCCACCGGCGCGCGCCGATACCAGGGCAGGGAAGTCGGAAACAATCCGATCCACGCGACCAGCGGCAGGAACACCACCCACGGCATGGCGTATCGCAGCGACAGTCCACGCGTCCACTCAAGACTGGTCCACGGCGCGCCCATCAGCACCCAAATCATCACGGCGCCTGTGACGATGATGATCACGAACGACCAGAAGCGGCGTGCCACTAACGGTGACGACGAGCCGCGGATCCTGCTGACAAGGGCGTCGAGCGGTACCAGCAACATCGCGGCAACCACGAACAGATACCACCGGCTCAGCCAGATATCAATGAAGTGCCGGGTGCGCGCCCACAGATCGTAGTTGCTGGTCTCCTTCATGTCGCCCAGCACCGACAAGTACATCGAGGCCCCCAAGGTCACGCCCGGAAACAGCGAATCCCACACCCACCAGTTGCGCACGAGCCAGATGCCGCCCGCGCCCGTCATCGCGATCGTCGCGCCAACCCACACCACCATCGTCAGCCGTTCGTGTGGTGCCGACAGCGTCGTGCGTCCGCGAAGGCGCTGAATGACGAGCACGACAACGGCCGGCAAACCCAGCAGCCCGGCCACGGGCACACCGGTCACCTTGGTGCCCAGCAGCAACCCGCTGCACATGGCAATAAGCCACACGTCCATCGACGTCAGCCGGCGTCGCAACACCGGCGCCAGCAACGCAGCCGCCAACGCCACGGACGACGCGGCAAAGAACAGGTCGGCCGACATCAAGCCGGCGTACCGAAAGAGCTGCGTGCCAAACAGCGCGATCGTCGCCCATGTTGCCCACGCCAACCCTGACAACCCAGTGAGCTGCCGGAATAAATATCCCGCAGAAGACACCAGCAGCAGGAACGGCAACACCATCACAAGGTCAGTGAGCAGTGTGGTGTTGAGCGGCAGGATGAACCAGGCTGCGAGCGCGCTCGACCCCATCGGGTAGAGATGCGGCGTCGGCGGCAGCGCAAAGAGACTCGAGCCCAGCGCCAGATTGATGGCATTGGGCACGTGATAGTGCGCCGCGTCGGTGCCGCTCACCTCAAGCGTCGGCACGGCCAGCATCGTCCACTGCACGACCACCGCGATGAGCATGAGGATCGCGGCGAACTCAAGCGCGCGCGTGACACCATCTGCCGCGGGAGGCATCTCGGCTGCTGGAGTCCTGCCGGCCACGCGCCAGGCCACGAACGCGTGACCGGCGGCGAGGATCAAGACGACGGGTGGGAGTGACAGCGCGCTCGCGGCCGACAGAAAGTGCAGCACGATCGAGAGCGTCGCCGTGCCAGCCACCATTGTCTGGAACCAGCGTTCGTCTCGATCGAGCGTCGGGCCAGTCCTGTTGACCCATCTGGCGGTCAGCAGGAAATGGCCGACCGTCGCCACACACCAGACGGCGAGTGTTACGCCCGAATCCACTTCAACAGCTCAGGCAGCGTGGGCGCTTTCCCCTGCATGAGGATGCCCACGCGGAAGATGCGCGCGCCGGCCCACACCGTGCCCGCGGTGGCGAGAATGAGCACGACCACAGACAGCACGGCCTGCCACATCGGCGGTCCTGGCGGCATCGCCATGCGCAACATCATCGAAAACGGCGTCATGGTCGGAAAAAACGACATGCCCACCGCAATGCTCGAGTCGGGATTTCGAATCACGATGAACGAGCCCATGTAGGCCAGCATGATGAGCAGCATGGCCGGCTGCATCATGCTCTGCGCGTCTTTCAGATCCGAGCAGGCCGAGCCCAGTGCGAGGAAGATCGACCCGTACATCAGCGTGGCGCAGATGAGAAACACCACAAACCACGCGATAAGCGCCGGATTGAGCAGGTCCCACCGGCCACTGCTGAAGATGGCATAGAGGCCGCCCGAGAAATAGACGAGCGCCAGCAGCAGCGAGACGCAGACCACGCCAAGGAGCTTGCCCATCAAGAGCTGGAACGGCGTGACCGACCCCAGCAGGACCTCGCTGATTTTGCTCATCTTCTCTTCGATGATGGCGTTGAGCAGTTGCGTGGCCACGGTCATCACGGCCATGAACATGAGGATCAGGAAAAACATCGGCAGGAACAGCCGCGCCACTTCATCCACTTCCTTGGCTTCGGCCACCGTGCCGTCCGAGGCGCGCGCCATCAGGCCGAACGTCGTCACATCGGTGCGCGTGTTCAGGCGCGCGATCAACGCCTGATCGATGCCGGCGGAATCAAAGCGCCGCTTCGTGATCTCTGCGTTCAGCGTCGTCCGTAGCCACGTGGGCAGCGGTTCGTACGACGTGGTCTCGGTGTAGTAAGCGATGTCGGGCGGCTTTGCGGCAGAGGTAATGACGTCGGCCGGCACCTCGACGAACGCGAACAGGTCCTTCTTGCGCACTGCTTCCGAGAGTTCCACCTTGATGTCGTCGGCCGCGCGGCCGCCCACATCGATGAGGCTCGGGACGAACTCTGGCCCCGTGCGCGTCCCGTCGGTCATCGTCTTCTGGTTGTGTTCGGTCGCTGCGGCTCTGATCGACTCGAACAGCGTGCCCGTGCGATCGATGACCGCAAACTTGCGGGTCTCCACGTCCACGTGCCGCTCGGCAAAACTCATGAAGAAGATCAGGCCCACCATCAGCACCGGCATCAGGATGATGCTGATGATGAAGGCCTTGGTTTTGACGAGTGTGAGGAACTCGGATTGCGCGATGGTGAAAATGCGGGACATGTGGGCCTACTCCTCGGTGGGACGCGCGATGCGCACAAAGATGTCGTGCAGCGACGGCTTGGTGATTTCAAACTGCTGAACCGCCGCGCGCTGGACCAGCTGCTGCAGGAACGCCTGGGGGTCGCCTTTGAGGCGCACGTCCTGGAAGTTGCCGTGGTCGTTGATGGATTCCACCCCGGGCAGCCCGGCGAGGGTGGCGGCACCGCCCGTGACGCGGACGCGCGCGGTGTCGTGGGCGTAGGCCTTCTGGATCTCGTCGAGGGTGCCGTCCAGCACTTTGTTGCCTTTGAAAATCATGAAGATGCGTTCGCACATCCGCTCGGCGGCGTTCATGTCGTGTGTGGAGAACACAATCGTGGTGCCGCGGTTGCGCATTTCAAGCACTGCGTCCTTCAGGGCCTCGGCGTTGACCGGGTCCAAACCCGAGAAGGGCTCGTCGAGAATCAGCAGTTTCGGGCGTGAGACCACCGCCGCGATGAACTGAACCTTCTGGGCCATGCCCTTTGAGAGGGTTTCCACTTTCTTGTCGGCCCAATCCGCGAGTTGGAGCCGGCCCAGCCAGTCTTTGATGGCCACGTCGATCTCGGCCACCGGCTTGCCTTTGAGCTGGCCGTAGTAGCGCAGCACCCGGCGCACCGTCATCTTCTTGTAGAGGCCCCGTTCTTCGGGCAGGTACCCCACGTCGTCGCGGACATTGGCCGTTCTGGGCTGTCCCAGCACTGAAATGTCGCCGGAATCCGGGATGAGGATGTTCATGATCATCCGGATGGTGGTGGTCTTTCCCGAGCCGTTTGGGCCAATGAAGCCGTAGATCGAGCCTTCAGGCACGGTGAGCGACACGCCGTTGACGGCCTGGTGTTCGCCGAAGCGTTTTGAGACGTTGTGAATGGCGATGGCGCTCATGGGCAAACTCGGACCTTTTTGGACGGGATTGACAGGCTTGTGAAAGCTTTCACATTATAGTTGTCGCGACCCGGGTTCTCCGCTCGTCCGGGCCGTTCGTTCGCAGGCAAACACACACGCGCGCGCCGCCATTGTCGCCCGAAAACGGGCCCCGGCGGTGTCTGTGTGTATTTGACTTTTGATCGAGTAGTCTAGGGGCGAATCGCAGCCCTATGAGCCAGATTTTTCCAAAAAGTGCCAACGCTGCCGTCCGGTCGAGCCTCTTTGCGGTTCTGACCCTCGTCCTGTTCCTGGGATGGATGGGATTCACGTTGATGCGGTCATCGTGGCTCACCAAACAGAGCGAATACGTCGAGCAGCCGATTCAGTTCAGCCATGCCCACCACGTGGGCGGTGTCGGCCTGGACTGCCGCTACTGCCATACGTCAGTGGAGAAGTCCTCGTTCGCGGGCATTCCTCCAACCAAGACGTGTATCAACTGCCATTCGCAGATTTGGGCCAACGCGCCGCTTCTGGAACCTGTCCGGGCGAGTTTCCGCGATGACACGCCCATGAAGTGGAAGCGGGTCAACGACCTTCCCGACTTCGTGTATTTCAACCACCAGATTCACGTGAAACAGGGCGTCGGATGCGCCACCTGCCACGGCCGTGTGGACAAGATGCCGCTCATCACCCAGGCCACCTCGATGCTGATGGAGTGGTGCCTGGATTGCCACCGTGCGCCCGAAAAGTTCCTGCGCCCCCGGTCCGAGGTCTTCAACATGGCCTACGAAGCACCGGCGAACCAGATCGAGCTGGGCCTCAGGCTCAAGAAGGAATACAACGTTGCCGGGATCGAACACATGACAAGCTGCTCGGTTTGCCACCGATGACTTACGCTGACATTCGCACACGTCTCGCCAGCCCGACCACGCCTGACGGTCCCGCGTACTGGCGCAGCCTCGACGAGCTGGCCAACACCGAAGAGTTTCAGGACTTTGTCGCCAGGGAATTTCCGTCACAGGCCTCCGAGTTCAATGACCCCGCGGGCCGGCGTCAGTTCCTGAAACTGATGGGCGCGTCGCTCGCGCTGGCCGGCGTCAGCGCCTGCACGCGGCAGCCCGAGGAACTGATCGTCCCCTACGTCCGCCAGCCCGAGGAAGTGATTCCCGGCCGGCCGATCTTCTTCGCCACGTCGATGACGGCCGGCGGCTTCGGCATGCCGTTGCTTGCCGAGAATCACCTGGGTCGTCCCACCAAGCTCGAAGGCAATCCGCAGCACCCCGCCAGCCTGGGCGCTACCGACATCTTCGGCCAGGCGGCCGTGCTCGGCCTCTACGATCCCGACCGGTCGCGGACGTTGCGGTACCGCGGCGAGACCAAGACCTGGGCCGGCTTTACCACCGCCCTGCAGGCGGTGCTCAACACGCAGCGCGCGCTCTCGGGCGCCGGTCTGCGCATCCTGACTGAACCGCTCACCTCGCCTACGCTCGTCGAGCAACTCCAGACCCTGCTTGCCGCGTTGCCCGGAGCCAAGTGGCATCAGTGGGACGCGGTGTACGGCACCGTCCAGGGTGGCGCGCCCACGGCGACCCCGCTCTATCAGTTCAAGAACGCCGACGTTGTGGTTTCCCTCGACGCCGACTTTCTCGGCTTCGGCCCCTCGTCGGTGCGCTACACGAAAGACTTTTCTTCGCGGCGTCGCATCAGCACGCCCAAGGATCAGCAGAACCGCCTCTACGTGGTTGAGCCGGTTCCCACGCTGACCGGCACCAAAGCGGCCCATCGTCTGGCCGTGAAGGCCCGCGACGTGCACGGCGTTGCCGCGGCGCTCGCGAGTGCGGTAGGTGTGGCGGCTCCGTCGGCGGGGACGCTCACCGAACCGGTGCAGAAGGTTCTGCCGGTGATGGCCAAAGATCTGATGGATCACCGCGGCCGTTCGGTGGTGGTGGCCGGACCCTATCAGCCCGCGTCGGTGCACGCGCTCGCGCGCGCCATGAACGAGGCGCTCGGCAACGTGGGCTCCACGGTCGTCTACACGGCGCCCGTTGCCTCGACGCCGGCCGATGGTGCCGCGTCGTTGTCGGCGCTTGTGGCCGACATGAGTGCGAGCAAGGTGGACGTGCTGCTGGTTCTTGGTGGCAACCCCGTGTTCACGACCCCGGCCGACATCGGTTTCTCGGACGCACTCGCCAAGGTCGGCACGCGAATCCACCTGGGGCTCTATTACGACGAGACCGCCGAGCTGTGCGACTGGCACGTGCCCGAAGCCCATTTCCTCGAGTCGTGGGGCGATGCCCGCTCGTTTGACGGGACCGTGTCGCTCCAGCAGCCGCTGATTGCGCCCCTCTATGACGGCCGTCAGGCCGTCGAACTGCTGTCGGCGCTCAATGGTGCGCCTGGCCGTTCGCCGGTGGAGCTGGTGAAGGACTACTGGACTCGCGCGTTCGGCACGGGCGGCTTCACGGACGCGGTCGGCGCGCCGTTCGCCACGGTTGATGCCTTCTGGCGCGCCACGCTGCACGAGGGTTTCATCGCCAGCACATCGCTGATGCGCGAGGGCGCCACGTTGCCAGCGGCCCCGGAGAATTCGACCTTCGAGCAGGCCACCTCGCCGGCCACGGGTCTCGAAGTCGTCTTCCGGCCCGACCCGACCGTGCTCGACGGCCGGTACGCGAACAATGGCTGGCTGCAGGAACTGCCGAAGCCGCTCTCGAAATTGACGTGGGACAACGCCGTGTACGTCAGCTACACCACGGCTGCAGCCCACCATCTCAAGAACGAAGACGTCATCGAAATCACCAGCAACGGCCGCACCGTCAAGATGCCCGTCTGGGTGATGCCCGGTACGGCTGACGATGTGCTGGTGGTGCATTTCGGGTACGGCCGCCGCAAGGCCGGCCGCGTGGGCTCGAACATCGGCGCCGACCCGTTTGTCATTCGCACGGCGCAGGCGCCCTGGTTCACCGAGGGCGCGTCGCTCGTGCGCACCGGAGAGACGCACCCACTGGCGTCCACGCAGTCGCACTTCGCGATGGAGGGCCGCAATCCGGTCCGTATTGTGGACGCCGCGGCCTTTGAGGCCGACCCGTCCATCGTCAAGCACATGGGCCACACGCCCGAGCCCGGCCTGACGTTGTATCCGCCGCGCGAGTACAACGGCAACAAGTGGGGCATGGCCATTGACCTCAATGCCTGCACCGGGTGTGGTGTGTGTATTGCCGCGTGTGTGGCCGAGAACAACATCCCCGTGGTCGGCAAGACCCAGATCAAACGCAGCCGCGAGATGCACTGGATCCGGGTGGACACGTACTTCGAAGGTGACCCAGCCTCGCCCTCGGGCACGTATCACCAGCCGCTGCCGTGCCAGCAGTGCGAGGACGCTCCGTGCGAGGTGGTGTGCCCGGTGGCCGCCACGGTCCACAGCGCTGAAGGCCTGAACGACATGGTCTACAACCGCTGCGTCGGCACGCGGTATTGCTCGAACAACTGCCCGTACAAGGTGCGGCGGTTCAACTTCATGCTCTACTCCGACTTCACCACGCCGGAGTTGAAGGCGCAGCGGAATCCGGATGTGACCATCCGCAGCCGTGGCGTGATGGAGAAGTGCACGTATTGCGTGCAGCGCATCAACCATGCGCGCATCGATGCGAAAACGGCCGAACGCCCGATTGCCGACGGCGAGATTCAGACGGCGTGCCAGCAGGCGTGCCCGGCCGAGGCCATTGTGTTTGGCGACCTCAACATGCCCGACAGCCAGGTGTCGAAGCTGGCCGCGCAGGATCGCAACTACGGGTTGCTTGAGGAACTGGGGAGTCGTCCGAGGACGACCTACCTGGCAGTGGTACGCAACCCGAATCCGGCGCTTCCGAGTGAGACGCCGGCGGGAACCAAGACTTCCGGTCACTGAGACCGGGCGAACGGAGAGAGTCGGTGGACGTCAGCCAGAAGACCACGCAAGACCCGCTCGGCGCGGTGCCGGTCATTGCACCCGGCTACAGCTATGCCGGCATCACCGACAAGCTGAGCGCGCTTGTTCTGACGCACAACACGCCCACGGCGTGGTTCGCGTTCATGGCCGTCGGGTTCGTGCTGCTGATGTGCCTGCTCATGTCGCTGACCTACGTGCTCTTCAAGGGCATCGGCATCTGGGGCAACCAGATTCCAGTCGCGTGGGCGTTCCCGATCATCAACTTCGTCTGGTGGATCGGCATCGGCCACGCCGGCACCCTGATCTCGGCCATCCTGTTGCTGTTCAAGCAGGACTGGCGCACGTCGATCAACCGGTTCGCGGAAGCCATGACGCTGTTTGCCGTGGCCTGCGCCATGATCTTCCCCATCTTCCACACCGGCCGTCCCTGGCTCGCGGTGTACTGGCTGCTGCCGTACCCCAACACCATGACGCTCTGGCCCAACTTCCGCAGCCCGCTGATCTGGGACGTCTTCGCCGTCTCCACCTACGGCTCGGTCTCGCTCTTGTTCTGGTACATCGGCCTGATTCCCGACCTGGCGACCTTCCGCGACAAGGCGGAGAAGCCGTTCATCAAGAAACTGTACGGCGTGCTCGCCATGGGCTGGCGCGGGTCCGCCCGCCACTGGTACCGCTACGAAACGGCGTATCTCATTCTCGCCGGTCTCTCTACGCCGCTCGTCCTCTCGGTGCACACGGTGGTCAGCTTCGACTTCGCCGTGTCGAACCTGCCGGGCTGGCACGCCACCATCTTCCCGCCGTACTTTGTCGCCGGTGCCGTGTATGCCGGCTTCGCGATGGTGCTCACGCTCGCCATTCCGCTGCGGGCCATCTACAAGCTCCACGACTTCATCACCATGCGACACCTGGAGAACATGGCCAAGGTCACGCTGGTCACCGGCCTGATCGTGGTCTATGGCTACGCGTGCGAGATCTTCTTCGGCTGGTACAGCGGCAGCCTCTACGAACGCGAAATGCTGCGCCTGCGCATCTTCGACGGCTATTATCCCTGGGCCTATCCGGCGCTCCTGCTGTGCAACTTCATCGTGCCGCAGCTGCTCTGGGTGAAGAAGTACCGCAGGAATATTGCCGTCCTCTTCACGGTGGCGATGTTCGTGAACGTCGGCATGTGGCTCGAGCGCTTCGTGATCATCGTCACCAGCCTCAGTCAGGACTTCCTCACATCGTCGTGGGCGCCCTACAGCCCGACGCGATGGGACTTCCTGACCTTTGCCGGCACACTGGGCTTGTTCATCACGCTGTTTTTCCTGTTCGTGCGAGTGCTGCCGATGATCTCCGTATTCGAAATGCGCACGTTGCTGCCTGAAGCGGCCACGAAGACGAAGCCCGAGGGAGGGTCGCACTGATGGCCCATCACGCACCTTCGTTGCCCGCCATCCATGGCCTCATGGCGGAGTTTGATTCCGCACAGGCGTTGCTCGACGCCGCCCAGAAGGTGCGCGGCGCCGGGTACACCAAGACGGATGCGTATTCACCCATGCCCATCCACGGCCTGGCCGAAGCCCTTGGCATGAACGAGCGCAAGGTGGCGCCGTTTGTGCTCGGCGCCGGAATCATCGGCGCCATGACCGGTTATGGCCTGCAGTACTGGACGTCGGTGATTGCCTACCCGATGAACATTGGCGGCCGGCCGTTCCACTCATGGGTGTCGTTCATCCCGGTGACATTCGAGCTGACCATTCTGTTTGCGGCATTTTCGGCGGGCATCTCGATGATCGTTCTGAACGGCCTGCCGCAGCCATACCATCCCGTGTTTAATACCGCGCGGTTTTCGCTGGCCAGCCAGTCGGCGTTTTTCCTCGCCATCGAAGCCACAGACCCGAAGTTCGACGCCGAGCAGACTGCCGCGTTCCTGGCGAGCCTGCATCCGCGTGAGGTGGTGCCCGTTGATCACTAAGTTGAGAAACACACGCTGGAGTGCCGCGCTCGGCGTGCTGCTGTTGACGGCCGCCGGCTGCCGTCAGGACATGCACGACGCGCCGCGATACGACCCGCTCGAAGCGTCGGACCTGTTCAGCAACGGCAGCTCGGTGCGGCCGCTCGTGCCGGGCACGGTCCCGCGCGGCCAGCTGAATGACGATGCGTTCCTGCACACAGGCAAGGGGCCCGACGGCCTGCCGGTGGCGGCGTTTCCCTTTGCGATTACCCACGTGGAGCTCGACCGCGGCCAGGATCGCTTCAATGTGTATTGCTCGCCCTGCCACGGTCGTACCGGCGAGGGGAACGGCATGGTGGTGCAGCGCGGATATCGCCAGGCGCAGTCGATGCACATCGATCGGCTGAAGCTGGCGCCGGTGGGGTACTTCTACGACGTCATCACGAACGGGTTTGGCGTGATGCCCGACTACCGGACGCAGATTCCGGTGGAAGACCGCTGGAAGATCATTGCGTATGTGCGCGCGCTTCAGTTGAGTCGCACGGCGACCACGGCCGACATGCCGGCCGATGCGCTGGCGCAACTGCTGAAGGGCGGGTCCGCGCCCGCGGCCAAGGCTCCAGTGGAGATTCATCGATGACGAGCGAGTTGAACCCGGCGCAGATGCTCAGAGAGCGTCCCACCGCCGACCTCAGCCGGCTGAGCAACCGGGCGTTGCTCTTCGGCGGCGTGGGCGTTGCCGCCTGCGCGGCTGGCTATTTCATGGTGGACCGTTCGCAGTTCCTCCAGTCGTACCTCATTGCGTACATGTTCTGGATCGGACTGTCGCTGGGGTCGCTGGCCCTGCTCATGATCCAGTACCTGAGCGGCGGCGCGTGGGGCCTGGTGGGCCGGCGTGTCTTCGAGGCGGCCACCCGGAACCTGCCGCTGATGGCCGTGTTGTTCATTCCCATCGCGATGAACCTCGAGACGCTGTACCTCTGGGCCCGCCCGGAAGCGGCGAACGACCCCATCCTGGTGGCGAAGTCGGCGTACCTCAACGCGAACTTCTTCTACCTCCGCGCGGTGTTGTATTTCGCCGTCTGGATCACGCTCGCGTTCACGCTCAGCCGCTGGTCAAAGGCGCAGGATGAGGCAGCGCTGGTCGGGCCGGGTCCCATGGACCGTCGCTTCCGCGTGCTCTCGGGACCGGGGCTTGTGTTGTTCATGCTGAGCGTCACGTTCATGAGCGTGGACTGGGTCATGTCGCTCGACCCGCACTTCTATTCCACGATCTTCGGCGTGTTGACGGTCGGCGGGCAGGGGTTGGCGACGCTCGCGTTCACCATCCTGACGTTGCAGGCGCTGTCGCACGCGAAGCCGATTTCCGACGTGACGAGCGCGGAGCGCTTTCATGACTACGGCAAGCTGATGCTGGCCTTCGTCATGTTGTGGGCGTACTTCAACGTGTCACAGTTGCTCATCATCTGGTCGGCCAACCTGCCAGAGGAAATCCCCTGGTACATCGAGCGGCTGCAGGGCCACTGGGCGCCGTGGGCGGTGTTCGTGTTGATCGGCCATTTTGTGGCGCCCTTTGTGTTGCTCCTGTCGCGCGACCTGAAGCGGCACGGCCGCATGTTGTCGCGCGTGGCGTTGTTTGTGCTCTTCATGCGCGTGGTGGACCTGGTGTGGACCATCGGTCCGGTCTTCAGGCACGAGTCCACCGGGCACTGGCTCGACTTTGCGATGGTGGCCGGCATGGCTCTGCCGTGGCTCTTCCTGTTCTACAGGAACCTGGGCAGCCGCGCACTGGTCCCCGCGCACGACCCGTATTTCAAGGAGTCTGTGATCAGTGAAGGACATTAATCACCCCCACGCCGCGGAAATGCGGACCGAAGACGACGGCGTTTCCTACAAGGGCCTGGCGTGGTCGATGATCATTCTGACGATCATCACGCTGTTCTGCTACGCGTTGGTCGTGGGGATGTTCAAGTGGATGGAGTCGCGCGCGGTGGCGGGTGATACCAACCGTGCGCCGCTGGCGGCCGCGCCCGTCACGCCGACCATCGTGGACGGGCGCATCGTGGGCGGCTCCACCGCGCCTGTGCCGAGCCTGCTCGTGAACGAGCCCGTCAACCTGCAAACGTTCCGATCACACGAGGAAGAGATGCTGACCACCTATGGGTGGGTGGACCAGAACGTCGGCACCGTGCGCCTGCCCATTGACCGCGCGAAGGCCCTGCTCCTGGAGCGCGGACTTCCCGTGAGGGAGTCTCGGTGATGATCAACCGCCGGGGGTTCCGCCTCGTGTGTGCGACGGCCGTGCTGGCGGTGGGCGCCGTGGTGTCTCCAGCCGCGCAACGCTCAGCGCCAGGTTCCAGCGCCCCGGGGCAACCCGCCATGGCGCCGCTTAAGATCCTGGCCGACGTCCGCATCGACCAGAAACTTGATGGACCGGTGCCGCTCGATCTGACGTTTGTGGACGAGGCGGGCAGGAACGTCACGCTCAGCCAGTATTTCGGCGCGCGACCCGCCGTGCTCGCGCTGGTCTACTACGAGTGCCCGATGCTCTGCACGCAGGTGCTCAACGGGCTGTTCTCGTCGCTCGAGCCGCTGAAACTCGACGCCGGCCGCGACTTCGACATCATCGTGGTCAGTTTCGACCCGGGCGAAACGCCGGCCATGGCGCGGGCCAAGAAGGCCAGCTACCTCAAGCACTATCAGCGCCCCACCGGCGACGCCGGTATCCACTTCCTCACCGGTCGGCAGGCCGAGATTGACAGACTTGCCGACGCCGTTGGATTCCGTTACGCCTACGACGAGGCGATTGATCAGTACGCCCACCCGGCGGCCGTCACCGTCCTGACGCCGAAAGGCCACGTGTCCAAATACCTCTACGGCGTGGAGTTCGCGCCCATGGACTTCCGGTTTGCCATGGTGTCGGCCGGCGAAGGCCGGATTGGCACGCTGGTGGATCAGGCGCTGCTCTACTGCTTCCACTACGACCCCGCCACGGGCAAATACAGCGTGGCGATCATGACGTTTGTGCGTCTGGGCGGCGTGCTGACGTTGCTCGGCCTGATGGCTTTTCTTGTGGTGCACCTGCGACGCGATCGTCGGCAGAACAGCGCGGTGGCATCCACCGCAACGGGTATTCGGTAATGCAGAGCAGTTTTCCTCTGTTCCCGGAGGCCGCGTCCTCGATCGCGAGTGACGTCGACCTCCTGTATTTCTTCATCCTGGCGGTCAGCTCGTTCTTCGCCATTCTGGTCTCGGGGGCGGTGGTGTACTTCGCCATCAAATACCGGCGGCGCCATCCCGACGAAGTGGGGCAGGACATCCACGGCTCCATCGCGCTGGAGCTGATCTGGAGCGTCATCCCCTTCGTGCTCGCGATGGTGATGTTCTTCTGGGGCGCCGAGCTCTACTTCCGCATCGCGCGTCCGCCGGCAGACTCGATGGAAGTGTTCGTGGTCGGCAAGCAGTGGATGTGGAAAGTCCAGCATCCCGAAGGCGTCCGCGAAATCAACGAACTCCACGTGCCGCTGGGTCGCCCGGTGCGCATCACGCTCGGTTCCGAAGATGTCCTGCACGACTACTACATCCCCGCCTTCAGGGTGAAGATGGACGCCGTGCCGGGCAAGTTGACGACGATGTGGTTTACGGCCACGAAGGTGGGCACGTACCGCATCTTCTGCGCTGAATATTGCGGCACGCAGCACTCCGGCATGATTGGGAACGTCATCGTCATGGAACCCCAGGATTACGAGGCCTGGCTGGCGGGTGGGCGCACCACGGGCACGGCGGTCGAAAACGGCGAGCGGCTCTTTACGCAGCTCGCCTGCATCACGTGCCACAAGACCGACTCGTCGGGCCGTGGACCCGTGCTGGCCGGCGTCTTCGGGTCTACCGTCCAACTGATGGACGGCCGCAAGATCGTGGTCGATGAAAACTACCTGCGTGAATCCATCATGAATCCGCAGGCGAAGATCGTGCTCGGCTACCAGCCGATCATGCCGACGTTCCAGGGCACCGTGAGCGAAGAAAACCTGCTTCAGCTCATCGCCTATATCAAGACACTGAAGGCGCCAGCGGCCGCCCCGGCCGCCGGAGCTCCGGCGGCGGCAGGGCAACCGGGCGGGAAATAGGGCGCAAGGATCGTTATGACTCACGCTGGAAATCATTCGGGCAGTTATCTGGATGCGCCCCACGGGATCGCGTCGTGGTTGCTGACCAGGGACCACAAACGCATCGCGATCCTGTACCTGATCTCGATCACGATCTTCTTCATGATCGGCGGCCTGTTCGCGGCCGGGATTCGGGCGGAATTGCTGACGCCGGCCGGAGACCTGTTCACCGCCGACCTCTACAACAAGGTCTTCACCCTGCACGGCGTCGTGATGATCTTCTTCTTCCTGATTCCGTCCATTCCGGCCACGCTCGGCAACTTCCTCGTGCCGATCATGTGCGGCGCCAAAGACCTGGCGTTCCCCAGAATCAACCTGCTGAGCTGGTACCTGTACCTGATCGGCGCGATGCTGACGCTGGGCGCCGTGTTCATGGGCGGCGTGGACACCGGCTGGACGTTCTACACGCCCTACAGCTCGATGGCGTCGAATACGAACGTCACGCTCGCCGCGCTGGGCGTATTCATCGCAGGCTTCTCGTCCATTCTCACCGGCTTCAACTTCATCGTGACCGTGCACCGGATGCGCGCGCCCGGCCTCACGTGGTTCCGGATGCCGCTGTTTCTCTGGGCGATGTACGCCACGAGCCTGGTCATGATCCTGGGCACGCCTGTGGTGGCCATCACGATCCTGCTCGTCGGCGCTGAGCGCGCGCTGGGTTTCGCCATCTTCGATCCGCGCGTGGGCGGCGATCCGGTGCTCTTCCAGCACCTCTTCTGGTTCTACTCGCACCCGGCCGTCTACATCATGATCCTGCCGGGCATGGGCGTCATCAGCGAACTGGTGGCCGCGGTCTCGCGCAAGCAGATCTTCGGCTACAGCTTCGTGGCCTACTCGAGCCTCGCGATTGCCATCATCGGCTTCCTCGTCTGGGGCCACCACATGTTCGTGAGCAGCCAGTCCATCTATGCCGGACTCGTGTTCTCGATCATCACGATGATTGTCGCCGTGCCCTCGGCCGTGAAGACGTTCAACTGGGCGGCCACCATGTACAAGGGGTCGATCACCTGGGAATCGCCCACCTACTGGGTCATCGGCTTCATGGGCCTGTTCCTGGTGGGCGGTCTCACCGGCCTCTTCCTGGGCGCGATGGGCCTGGACGTCCACCTGCACGACACCTACTTCGTCGTTGCGCACTTCCACTACATCATGGTGGGTGGCGGCGTGATGGGGTTCCTGGGCGGCATCCACTTCTGGTGGCCGAAGATGACGGGACGTACCTATCCGGAAACCGCGGGCAAGATTGCCGCGATCCTGGTGTTCGTCGGCTTCAACCTGACATTCTTCCCGCAGTTCGTTGTCGGCTACCTCGGCATGCCGCGCCGGTACCACGCATATCCGGAGGAGTTCCAGATTCTCAACGTCATGTCCACCGGCGGCGCCACGGTGCTCGGCGTGGGGTACCTGCTGATCGTGACGTATCTGGTGGCGTCGCTCTTCAAGCCGCGCAACGCCTCAGCGAATCCGTGGGGGGCCACGGGCCTTGAGTGGGACATCCCCTCGCCTCCGATTACGCTGAACTTTGAGACCGAGCCCATCGTGACCGAGGACGCGTACAACTACGTGGGCCGCGCCCAGAAGGCGAGGGAGAACTAGCGTGGACAATCCCAACGCGCCCCACCAGCCGCATCATCCCGCGCTGCAGCACCATTTTTTCAATATGGGGCAGCAGCTCGAGGCGTCGGTCCTCGGCATGTGGGTGTTCCTGGTCACCGAAGTCATGTTCTTCGGCGGCCTGTTCATGGCCTACATCCTCTATCGCTCGCTGTATCCCGCCGCGTGGCTGGCGGGCAGCCACGAACTGAACGAGGTGCTGGGCGGCCTCAACACCGTTGTCCTGATCTGCAGCTCCCTCACGATGGCCCTCGCGGTGCGCGCGGCGCAGGTGGGCGCCTGGATGGGGCAGGTCGTCAACCTCATCCTGACGATCATCTTCGGCACCATCTTCCTGGTGGTGAAGTACTTCGAGTATGCGGCGAAGTTCGAGCATCACCTGGTGCCCGGCCCGCACTTCGACCCGGCGCGCGATCCGGCGCAGCAGCTCTACTTCTCGCTGTATTTCATGATGACCGGCATCCACGCCCTGCACATGGTGGTGGGCATCGTGCTGATGCTGATCATTCTCCGCATGGCCTGGAAGGGCCGGTTCTCAGCCGAGTACTACGGCCCGGTCGAAATCTCGGGTCTCTACTGGCACTTCGTCGACATCGTCTGGATTTTCCTGTTCCCGCTGCTGTATCTCATCGGGAAGCATCACTAACGCGTACGAGCGAACCATGTCCCACATCAGCTCCAAGGGCCTCTACTACACGATCTTCACCACGCTGATCGTCCTCACGGGCGTGACGGTGGCCATTGCGCGCATGGATCTGGGCGCGCTGAACACACCGGTGGCCCTCGCGATCGCCGGCTTCAAGGCCACGCTCGTGATCCTGTTCTTCATGGGCGTCAAGTACAACACTCCCCTGACCAAGGTGGTGGCTGCCTCGGGCTTCGTATGGCTCATCATCCTCTTCGGCATCACGATGGGCGACTACCTCACCCGCGCCTGGATTGGGTTTCCAGGACGATAGTCTGGGGTCCTGGGGTCCTGGTGTACGAAGCGCGGCCTGGTTCTCAAGGCCGCGATCTTACCGATTGGCCGCCTCCATTCACCGATAGGAGGCGACGGCCCTCTGTCCTTCCCCGTCACACTCCCGGTAGATAAGATGGTGAGCCGACCGTGACTGATCTCAAAGACGACCTCGCCGCACTCCGCATCGAACGGGCCCCTATGACGCCCGAGGGCCGCTTTCGCTGGGTCAAGTGGGTGGTGTTCCTGGCCCTGGTGGCCGGGGGCGGCTACGCCGGCTACCAGTGGCTCAACCGCGAGCGCCCCCTTGAAGTGGAGGCCGTGGCCGTCACCGAGCGCGCGGCAGGCGCCCAGGCCTCGGTCCTCAACGCATCGGGTTACGTGACGGCTCGCCGCCGCGCGACAATCTCATCAAAAGTCACCGGCAAGCTGGTGGAGGTGAATGTCGAGGAGGGCATGGCGGTGCGCGAAGGCCAGATCCTCGCCCGGCTCGACGATGCGGCGGCACGTGCTGGATTCGCGCTGGCTCAGGCCCAGCTTGTGGCGGCCCAGGGCGCGATGCGCGAGACCGAAGTGCGGCTGGCCGAGGCGCAGGTCACCTTGAAGCGGCGCATTCAACTGGCCGCCGATGGCATCGGTACTCAGGCCGACGTGGACCAGTCGAAGGCTGAGGCCGACTCGCTGGCCGCGCGCATCGCGTCCTCACGCGAGCAGATCAATGTGGCGGAACGCCAGGTGGCGATGCAGCAGACCGACCTGGACAACATGATCGTGCGTGCGCCGTTTGGCGGCGTGGCCATTTCGAAAGATGCGCAGGCCGGTGAGATGGTTTCGCCCGTGTCGGCCGGCGGCGGGTTCACCCGCACGGGTATCTCGACGATCGTTGACATGAAGTCGCTTGAGATCGAAGTGGACGTCAACGAGAGCTACATCAACCGGGTGAAGCCCGGGCAGGGCGTCACGGCGGTGCTTGACGCGTATCCCGACTTCCAGATTCCGGCGCGCGTCATCACCTCGGTGCCAACCGCCGACAGGCAGAAGGCCACCGTGCTCGTGCGCATCGGCTTCCTCGCGCTCGACCCGCGCATCCTGCCCGACATGGGTGTGAAGGTCACCTTCCTCAGGGAGGCCGACGACACAGACGCACCGGCGGCCCAGGCCGTCTCGCTCGTGCCCAAGACCTCGGTCAAGACCGAAGGCGACCAGTCGATGGTGTTTGTGGTGCGGCCGGACAATACCGTGGAGCGACGGGCCGTGCGCATTGGCGGCACCGACGGCGACCGCCAGGAAGTGGTGGCCGGTTTGCGCGCGGGTGAGCGAGTTGTTGTCGTGCCTCCACCGGCGATGGTGGATGGCGCAAGAGTTGTCGTGAAGTAGGGCGGGCTGTAGCCGCGCCACATTGGAAACTGGAACACCCATGAACCCACTCGTTCGAATCAACGGCGTCCACAAGTACTTCACGCGCGGCAGCGAGCGCATCGACGTCCTTCAGGGCGTCAACCTCGACATTCCCCAGGGCGACTTTCTGGCGCTGATGGGACCATCGGGTTCCGGCAAGACAACTCTGCTGAATCTGATGGGTGGCCTTGATCGGCCGTCGGCCGGTTCGCTTGAGGTCGGCGGGTCCAACATTGCCACGCTGTCAGGCTCGCAGTTGTCGCGGTGGCGGTCGCAGAATATCGGCTTTGTCTTCCAGCTCTATAACCTGTTGCCCGTCCTGACGGCGGAGCGCAACGTGGAGCTGCCGCTGCTGCTCACCCGGCTCTCGAAGGCCGAGCGCCGCAAGCGCGTCGCCATCGCGCTCAAGGTGGTGGGCCTCAGCGAACGCGCCAGGCATTATCCGCGGCAGTTGTCAGGCGGTCAGGAGCAGCGCGTGGGCATCGCCCGCGCCATCGTGACCGACCCCACGCTCCTGCTGGCCGACGAACCGACGGGCGACCTGGACCGCAAGGCGGGTGACGAGATTCTCGATCTTCTCCAGACCCTCAACCGCGACCACGGCAAAACCATCGTCATGGTCACGCACGACCCGCGCGCGGCCGAGCGGGCGACGCGCACATTGCACCTGGAGAAGGGCCTCCTGATGGGAGGCACCGCATGAAGTTCCTGCCGCTGTTGTGGAAGAGCCTCTGGCGGAAGAAGTTCCGCACCATCGTGACGCTGCTCTCGGTGTTCGTGGCGTTTGTCCTGTTTGGCGTGCTGATGACCATCCGGACGGCGTTTACGTTCGGTGTGGATATCGCGGGTATCGACCGGCTGGTGCTGATTCACAAGGTCAGCCTGATCATGCCGTTGCCCGTGTCGTATCTGAACCGCCTGCAGAACACGCCGGGTGTGGAGACGGCGACGCACAATACCTGGTTTGGTGGCGTCTATCAGGACCCGTCAAACTTCTTCGCCCAGATTGTGGTGGAGCCAGAGCCGTTCATGAAGATCTATCCGGAGTACAAGTTGCCACCGGAACAGATGAAGGCCTGGCTCGACGATCGGCAGGGTGCGATTGTCGGCGTGGATGTCGCCAGGCGTTTTGGCTGGAAGCTTGGCGACCGCATTCCTATTGGCGCCACCATCTGGCAGCCCAAGGGTGGCGGTCAGACCTGGGAATTCAACATCGTCGGCATCTATGACGGCGAACAAGGTGTGGACAAGACCCAGTTCTTCTTCCGGTGGGACTACCTTGACGAAAACCGCGCAGGCGGTGCGGGCACGGTTGGCTGGTACGTGGTGAAGATTGCCGACGCCTCGAAGTCGCAGGAGATGGGCGCCAGGTTCGACGGCATGTTTGCGAATTCTGATGCCGAGACCAAGACCACCACCGAGAAAGGCTTCGTCGAAGGGTTTGCCAATCAGATGGGCAACATCGGCGCGATCATGATCTGGATCTCGGTGGCGGTGCTGTTCATGATGCTGCTGATTGCGGCCAGCACCATGGTGCAATCGGTGCGCGAGCGCACGAGTGAAATGGCGGTGCTGAAGACGCTCGGGTTTTCCAACACCACCATTCTCAGTCTGGTGCTGGGGGAGTCGCTGTTCATCTGCCTACTGGGCGGCGGCGCCGGTCTGGCACTGGCGTGGGCATTCGTACAGCAGGGCGACCCCACCGGCCAGTTGCCGATCTTCGTCCTGCAGCCGCAGGCCATCATGATCGGCGTCGGCTTGATTGTGTCCATGGGCATCCTGGCGGGGCTGATTCCAGCGCTCTCGGCGATGCAACTCAAGATCACAGACGGTCTACGGCGAAATTAGCGTAGGGCGTGGCTTGAGCCGCGCCAATTGGAGTGCTCATGTTCAACTGGATCAGTCAGACCATCGCCATCACCGCGCTGAACCTGCGCACCATCCCGCAACGCCTGGGTTCGTCAGGTGTCGCCATTATCGGCATTGCCGGAGTGGTGGTGGTCTTTGTTTCTGTGCTGTCGATTGCCGCCGGGTTTTCGGCCGCCATGGAAGGCGCCGGGTCGGAATCCCGCGCCCTGGTGATGCGCACCGGTGCCGACAGCGAGATGACCAGCGGCTTCGGGGGCAACTCGGTCACGATCATCAAGGAAGCGCCGGGCTTGCGGCGCGAAGGCCAGACCGCGCTGGCATCCGCCGAACTGTTCGTGATCATCGACCTGCCCAAGATCTCCACAGGCACACCCGCAAACGTGCCGCTGCGCGGCGTGGAGCCCACGGCGTTCCAGGTGCGTGGCGACGTGAAGATCGTCGAGGGTCGTCAGTTCACGTTTGGCACCAACGAAGTGATTGTGGGCCGCGGCGCCCGTGGTCAATTCGCCGGCCTCACCGTCGGGAACACTGTCCAGTCCGGCAAGGCCACGTGGCAGGTGGTGGGCGTGTTTTCCGCCGGCGGCGGCGCGGCCGAGACAGAAATCTGGGTGGATTCCCGCGTGCTCCAGGGCATCTACAACCGGGGGAATTCGTATCAGACCGTGCTGGCCCAGCTCGATTCATCCGCCAGCTTCGACACCTTCCGCGACTGGCTGACAACAAACCCGCAGCTCAACGTGCAGGTGCGTCGCGAAACTGAATACTACGCGGCGCAGTCGAGGGCGCTCAGCGCACTGATTCGTGGCGTGGGATTCGGGATCGCCGCCCTCATGGGCCTTGGCGCCATCTTTGGCGCCGTCCTGACGATGTATACCGCGGTGTCCACCCGTTCGCGCGAAATCGCCACCCTGCGCGCGCTCGGGTTCAACTCGACGTCGGTCGTCGTCTCCGTGCTCGCAGAGTCCATGGCGCTTGGCATGATCGGCGGCACGATTGGCGGGCTCAGCGCCTACTTCGCGTTTAACGGATACCAGACGTCCACCATGAATTTCCAGACGTTCAGCCAGGTGGCGTTCGCCTTCCTGGTCACCCCGGAACTCCTGATGACGGGCCTGTTCTACGCCCTGATCATCGGCTTGGTCGGCGGTTTGCTGCCAGCCATCCGCGCGGCGCGGCTACCCATCCCATCGGCCCTCCGCGAGCTCTAGCTCTGCGGTAGGATCTGCCGATGCGAGTTGGCATCGTCGCGATACTACTCCTGATAGCGGCCTCGCCGGACGAGACCGTCCGCACGGTTCCGGTCACAGGCGAAGGTGCGGCCTACTGGACCCGCTGGCGCGGCCCGTCGGGCCAGGGCATGGTGGAAGGCACCAACTACGTGGACGCGTGGTCGAACACCGAAAACGTCAAGTGGCGCATGACCGTGCCCGGCGACGGCCACTCATCACCCATCGTCTGGAAGGACCACCTGTTCCTGACCACCAGCCGCGACGATGGCGCGAAGGTCTCGATGCTGGCGTACAACCGGCACGACGGCAGACTTTTGTGGGAGACCAACGTGCCCGCCACCGGCGTGGAGTACAAGTACGACAAAAACAGTCATGCGTCTGCCACCGCCACCACCGATGGTGAGCGCGTGTATGCGTCGTTCGGCACGCATGGTGTGGCTGCATTCGACTTTAGCGGCAAGATCGTCTGGCATCGCAAGTTCGGCGACCTCAACAACTACATGGGCAGCGCCGGGTCACCTTTGCTCTACAAGGACCGGCTGTTTCTCTATCAGGACCATCAGGGCAGTGCGAACCTCAAGTCGTTTGTGGCCGCGTTTGATGTGAAGACCGGCGCCACCATCTGGTGGAAGGACCGCGTCGAGACCACGGGATGGGGGACCCCGGTCGTCATCACCACCGGCACCCGCGACGAGCTCATCGTCAGCAGCCAGCGCAAGGTGTATTCGTACCACCCGGACACGGGCGACGAGTTCTGGACCGTGCGGGGAAACCTGTTTGAAGTGATCCCCACACCGATTGCCGGACACGGCTTCGTCTTTGCGTCATCGGGACGAGCTGGGCCCACGTTTGCCATTCGCCCGGGCGGATCGGGCGACGTCACAACGTCGCACGTGGCGTGGTCGTCCCCGCGTGGGTCACCGTTTGTGCCCTCGAGCATCATTCATGGCGACCTGCTGTACCAGATCAACGACATGCAGAGCATCCTCACGGTGTTCCACGCCAGGACCGGCGAGCTGGCGTATCAGGAGCGGCTCGGTGTGGCGATGAAGGAAGGATTCTCGGCATCCCCGGTGGCCGTCGGCAATCTTTTGTATTTCACGAATGATGATGGCCAGACGTTTGTGGTGGAGGCGGGCCCGACGTTCAAGCTGCGGCGCGTGAATGAGTTGAACGCCCGCGTGCTTGCCTCACCGGCGCTCGTCGGCGGCATGTGGTACTGGCGCACGGAGGCGGAACTGCTGGCCCTCGGGAAGTGATTGTGTGAAGTCTGGGCCGCGTCCGTAGCGCGGCCTGGGTCTCAAGGCCGCGATGGCCGAGCGCTTGAGGTTCAGCGCGCGCTGCGTACCGAACCCGTCAGAGTGGTAGAGTTGATGGTCATGGCCCGCATCCTTCTGACCCTGTCTGGCGTAGCCTCCATCGGCCTGGTCGTCGCCGCGGCTGGAGGCCCATCCCGGGAGAGCCAAGGCGTCCCGCTCTTCTCCGCCGCTGTGGCGCCAATGACGTCGCCCGCTCCGGAAGGATCGGCAGAACCCAGGCTCACGGTTGATGGCCATGGCCGCGTACTGCTCTCGTGGCTGGCGCCGAAGGCGGGCGGGGGCCATGCCTTTCAGTTCTCAGAGCTGATTCAAAACAACTGGGCGGCGCCGAAGACGATCGTTGAGGGCAGCCGATTCTTCGCCAATTGGGCAGACTTCCCGTCGCTGTTTGTGACCCGCGGCGGCATGATGGCCGCGCACTGGCTTGAGCGCAGGGGGCAGGGGCGCACGTCCTACGACGTGAAACTGCGGACGTCACGCGACAACGGCAGCACGTGGACTGCGGCGGTCACGCCGCATCGTGACGGCACCGAAACGGAGCACGGCTTCGTGACGTTTTTTGAAGCGCCTGGCAAGGGTCCAAACGCTGGCCTCGGCCTGGTCTGGCTCGATGGCCGCGCAATGGCCGGTCACGGCGACCACGGCGCCGGCGGCGGGCAGATGACGCTTCGCGCCGCGATGGTGTCTGCGAAGGGCACCACCGGCGAAGAGATGGTGATCGACGGTCGCGTGTGCGACTGCTGTCAGACGGCCGCGACGGCCACTGACACCGGCGTGGTGGTGGCGTATCGTGACCGCAGCGACACCGAAATCCGCGACATCTCGGTGAGCCGATTCGAGAACGGGAAGTGGTCCGAGGGTACGCCCGCGTATTCCGACAAGTGGGAGATCAATGGCTGCCCGGTCAACGGGCCGGCGCTTGCCGCCAAGGGTCAATTCGTGGCGCTGGCCTGGTACACCGCGCTGAACAACGCGCCAAAAACCCAGTTGGTGTTTTCGAAAGACGGCGGCCGGACCTTTGGCGCTCCGATCCGCATCGATAGCGGCACGACGCTGGGGCGCGTGGGATTGACGATGCTGGCTGATGGACGGGTGTTGGTGTCGTGGATTGACAACATCGCCAGCGCATCGCAGTTCATGGTGCGTGACGTGAAGGCGGACGGCACACTTGGCGTACCGGTGCTCATCAGCCCGATCAGCGGCGATCGCACCAGCGGCTTTCCGCAAATCGTCGTCTCCGGCCGCCGTGTGGTGGCGGCCTGGACGCACGTGACCCGCGGAGCGCCGACGAAGGTCTCGGTCGCGACGGCGCAACTCGCACGGTAGCCAGAGGCCAAGCAGGGATTTATGAGTTTACGAGGATTACCCGGCCTGATTCTGCTGGCGGCGGTGTTGCTGTTCGCCGTCCCTTCCGCCACGGTGTACTACACCGACTGGCTGTGGTTCCAGGAACTGGGGTACCAGGGTGTGTTCCTGCGCACGCTCAACGCGCAGGCGCTGGTGTTCACCAGCACGTTCACGATCGCGTTTCTCTTTCTCTTTCTCAACCTGAAGGTGGCGCGCCGCGCGCTGTCGCGGCCGCAGTTTGTGCTCGGCACCACGGAAGATGGCCGGCCGATTGTGATCGAAAGCCGGATGCTGGCGAACCTGCTCTTGCCGGGTGCGTTGATCGTATCGTTTGGCCTCGCCCTGAGTGCGTCGAACAACTGGCTCGACTGGCTCAGCGCGCTCAACGCCGAGCCGTTTGGCGACAACGACGTGTTGTTCGGTCGCGACGTGGCGTTTTACGTGTTCCAGATGCCCGTGCTCGATATGGTCCGCCAGCAGGCGCTGGTGCTGGCGGTTCTGGCCCTGGGCGCGTCTGGGTTCCTGTACCTGCTTTCCGGCAACATCATCATGGAGCCCCGGCACGGTGTGGCGTTCTGGCCCCGCCTGAATCTGGCGTCCACCGCCCGGCGTCATCTCTCACTGCTGTTGGCACTGCTGCTGGCACTGATGGCCTGGGGCACGTGGTTGGAGTTGCCGCGGACGCTGATCACGGGCGCCGCCACGAACGTGGTGTTCGGCGCCTCCTACACCGATGTGTACGCCCGGGTGCCGTTCCTGCGCGTGAGCCTGGTCGTGATGTCGCTGGCCTGCCTGCTCTCGTTCTGGCAAGCGTTCGCACCGCAGCGCTGGTTGCTGCCGCTGGCGATCGGCGCGTACGTGGTGGTGTCAACCGCCGGCGGTGTGTATGCCAGCTTCGTCCAGCGCTTCGTGGTCACTCCCAACGAACAGACCACCGAGCAGCCGTACATTCTGAACAATATCGCGGCCACACGAAAGGCCTACGCACTCGATCGGGTCGAGGAGCGGCCGCTGTCGGGTGATGCGGCGCTCTCGGCCGACGACATCATTGCGAACGCCGGCACGATTGAGAATGTGCGTCTCTGGGACCATCAGCCGCTGCTTCAGACGTTCGGCCAACTGCAGGAAATCCGTCCCTACTACGACTTCGTGAACGTCGACAACGATCGCTACACGCTTGACGGGAAGTACCGGCAGGTGATGCTCTCGCTTCGCGAGATGAACACCGAGTTGCTGTCGAACCGCTCGTGGGTCAACGAACGCCTCACGTTCACGCACGGCTACGGCCTGACGCTGGGGCCCGTCAATGAAGTGACATCGGTCGGCCAGCCTGTCCTGTTCGTGCGCGACCTGCCGCCAAAGACCACCGTGGATCTGCGCATCGACGAGCCGAGCATCTACTACGGTGAAAAGTCGAGCGACTACGTGCTGGTGAAGACGCTGCAGCCCGAGTTCCACTACCCGAAGGGCGACGACAACGTCACCAGCACGTACAACGGGACCGGTGGAGTGGCGCTCGGTGGACTGTTCAGGCGGCTGTTGTTCGCCATCCGTTTCGGTGCCACGAATATCGTGGTGACGTCGCAGCTCACGGCCGACAGCCGGATCATGTTCCACCGGCAGATCGGCGAGCGCGTGCGCGCCATCGCGCCGTTCCTGCAGTACGACGCCGACCCGTACCCTGTGGTCGCTGACGGCCGGCTGTTCTGGATCCAGGACGCGTACACGACCAGCACGAACTATCCCTACTCCACGCCGTTCGGCGCGCGCGGTATCAACTACCTGCGCAACTCCGTCAAGGTGGTCATCGACGCGTACCACGGGTCCACGGCGTTTTACCTCTGGGAGCCGACCGACCCGATCGCCATGACGATTAATCGCATCTTCCCTGGGCTCCTCAGACCGATGGACGAGATGCCCAGGGCCCTGCGTTCACACGTGCGGTACCCCGAGGAAATTTTCAAGGTACAGGCGGCCGCGTTCGCCACCTTCCACATGACCAATCCGCAGGTCTTCTACAACAAAGAAGACCAGTGGCAGGTGCCCGTGATTGACGATGAGGGCAGCGCGACGCCGATGCAGCCCTACTACACCATCATGAGGTTGCCCGGCGAGACGAAGACCGAGTTCATCCAGATGTTGCCGTTCACGCCGCGCCTCAAGGACAACCTGTCGGCCTGGATGGTGGCCCGCAGTGACGGCGAGCACTACGGCCGTTTGTTGGTCTTCCAGTTCCCGAAACAGAAAGTGGTCTTTGGTCCCAGGCAGATCGTTGCCCGGATCAATCAGGACCAGGAAATTTCTCCAAAGATCACGCTCTGGAACCAGCAGGGTTCACAGGTCATCCAGGGTACGCTCCTCGTGATTCCAATCGAGGAGTCTCTGCTGTACGTGCGGCCGCTGTACTTGCGTTCGTCCGGGGGGAAAATCCCTGAACTCAAGCAGGTCATCGTGGCGTATCAGGATCAGATCGTCATGGAAGGGACTCTCAACCAGGGCCTGGTGAAAATTTTCGGCCGGTCGGTCGCGACCGCGCTGGCGCCGGACTTGCGTGAAGAGACCGACGTGGGCGTCCCGACCACGAATCCCGTCGTCTCAATCACTGGCGCGGCCCCGGACCTGGCCGCGCTCGCCGTGCAAGCCAACGGCCACTTCGAACGGGCCTCCACCGCCCAGCGCGAAGGCAACTGGGCGCTCTACGGCGACGAAATGAAAAAGCTCGGCGACGTGCTCGCCCAGATGGACAAGATTCGGAAGTAACTCACACGAGGCGCTCCGAAACGTAGCGCGGCCTGGGTCTCAAGGCCGCGGCTCACCTCATGCGTTCTTGAGCGTCACATTGGGATCCACGCGCATGGCGCGTCTGGCCGGAAAGTAACACGCGGCCAGGGTGGCAGGCACCACGGTGACCGCGATGATCAGCGCGGCCACCAGCGGGAATGGTTGCGCGGCCTCTGGAATCCACGAGCGAATCAGGAATCCGACCAGCACGCCGAGCAACAATCCGATCAGCGTGCCGCTGGCGACAGGACGAGCCCCGTCCCACAGCACCATCCGCCGAATCGCGCGTTCGTCGGCACCCAGCGCCTTGCGGATGCCGATTTCCTTCGACCGGCGCAGGACCAACGCCGTCAGCACGCCGAACAGTCCGGCCATCGTAATCACCACAGTGAGGATGCCGAGGGCGAGTGCGACACCGGCGACGATGCGCGCGACCGCCCACCCCCCACCGAGCATGACCAGGCCGGGCCCTGCGGCGTCGATGGCGACATCGGGGTCGCCCGAGCGAATGAGTCCGCGCAGGTCGCCTGTGCCAGTGTCTGCGCGCAGGCCCACCACGAAATTCGGATGTTCGTAGCGTTGCGCCAGTGGCACCACCACGAGACTGGCGCCGCGGTTGGTCAGTGAGCCAACATCGGTGTCCCTGGCGACACCAATGACTTGTCGGCGCTCGACGATGGTCTGGTTGACGGCGTTCACACTGCCGCGCAAGTAGACGTCTCGACCGACAGCATGCCTGGACCCGAACAACGTCAATGCCGTCGCCTCGCTGATGATGACGACAGGGTCGGCGGTCGAGCCATCGCGGCGATCAAACGGCCTTCCGCTTACCAGGGGCAACCCAAGCGCGTCGAAGATACCCGGAGTGGCGGCCATGAGCAGGGTTGGTCGCGCTGCGTGGCAAGGTCAGCCTCCGTGAGCGCGACGCTCGCGTACACGTCTGGGTTCCCGCCAAACGGCATGCTTGACGAGACCGCGGTAGCCTCGAAGCCGAACCTGGCCGGGGCGACCGACGTGATGCGATCGACCGCCTGCAGGCTGCGGGCCTCGTCCCACGACCGGAGACGAAAGACCGTGCGCGCGATGGTGAGCCGGTCGAGATCGACGCCGGGATCCGCGCGAACCTGCACCAGTAGCGCACTGATGAAGCCGGCCGCGCTGCAGAACAGCGCGACAGACACCACGGTCTGGAACCGGATCAGAAGCCGTTCGGTTCGCCACGAAGGCGAGAGGACCGCGCTTCCCTGGGTCATCATCGACCGCACATCAGCCCGGCTCAGCCTCAGCGCCGGCCAGAGGCCGCACACCACCAGCGAGAGTCCGACGGCGAGCGCCGTGGCGAAGACCACGGTCGCGCTCAGGTGGGGTTCGATGGTGTTGCCTCTTCCAATGAGGTCGGTCGAGGCGGCCGTCATCAGTGGCACACTGATGAGTACCGCGGCGACGAATCCGCCTGCGCCAACAACCAACGACTCGGCACACAGTTCCCGGATCAGCCTGCCGCGCGAGGCGCCAAGGGCCAGTCGTACTGCGAGTTCACCCCCACGACTGGTGCCACGGGCAAGCGACAGGTTCGCGAGGTTCGTGCAGGCCACCACCAGCACCAGCGCGACGATGGCCACCATGAGCGGACCAAGTCCCGTGTTTCCGGTAGTGTGTTCCGCCAACCGCAACTCCCATTGGCGTTGGGCCGGCACCCGCGACCCGCGAACGCTCCTCGTGATGGGAAACCCTGCATCAAGTCCGACACTGAACGCCGCCGCTTCTGCGTTGGCCCTGGCCAGCGCCATGCCATCTTTCAGCCGCCCCGCCACGACCATCGTCAGACTCATCCGGTCAGGGACGGTGCGTGACACCACGGGTTCCGGCATGTGGCCGGCCGCCACCGGCACCCCGTACACCGGCATGCGCGACATGGCCGACAACGGAATCCAGACCGCAGTCCGCCGTGGCAGGAGATTGTTCAGGCCCCGATAGTCCCGGGCCGCGACACCGACGATCTCAAACGGGGTCCCGCCCAGGCGCACGACCTGGCCCACGACGTTCGGGTTGGAGGCGAACCCGGTCCTCCAGAGCCGTTCGCTCAGGACCATGACCGATGGAGCGTCAGGCCGGCTGTCGGCGGGCTGAAGCACCCGGCCGAGCGCGGCCTCGACGCCAAGCGTAGGGAAGTAGCCGTCGGTCACGGCCTCACTCTCCACAAGTCGCGTGGTGTTGGGCAGCGACAGCGACTGCGAAAAGCGCGTGGCCGCGATGAGCGAATCAAAGGAAGTCTGCGCGCCTTGATAGTCTTCAAAGTCTGGCTGCGACATCACGCGCTCCAACGCGAGCGCGCCCTGAATACGGTTGCCCACGATTGCCACGGCGTCGGGATTCCGAATGCCAGACGACACCCAGACGAGTTCATGGACGATCGCGAACATGGCGGTGGTCACCCCGGCGCCCACGCCGATCGACCCAACCGCGAACAGTGCGTACAGCGGAGCATGACGAAGGCGCCTGGCGCCGAGACGGAGATCGCTTCCAGTCTGCTGAAGAAAGCGACGCGTTCGCCCGAGGAGGCGTTCGTCGCGGATGTGTTCCTTGTGGGTTTCGATGCCACCCAGTTCGATGCGCGCCTGGCGCTCGGCGTCTGGTCTGGCCATACCGGAGGTCTCCAGGTCGTCGGCCCGATGCGCCACATGTGCGCGCAGTTCCTCGGCCATCTCGGTTTCGAGGCTCCGTCGTCTCCGCCGCCAGGCCACGTCAGGCCTCCCCCGGTTTGTGTCTCAGCGCCGTGCCCATGATGTCCACCATGCGCAGCCAGTCGCTCTCGGCGCTCTTCAGCCTTCGCCGGCCGGCCGCGGTCAGCGTGTAGAACTTCGCGCGCCGGTTGTTGTCAGATGTGCCCCACTCGGTATCGAGCAGGCCCTGCCGCTCCAGCCGATACAGGGCCGGGTACAACGCGCCTTGCTCAATTGTCAGCGCCTGCCCGGTCATCTGCTGCAGCCGCAGCAACACGCCGTATCCATGCCGCTCGCCCAGCGAGACCGCCTTGAGGATGAGTAAATCCAGGGTGCCGGGCAACAAACCGGCAGGTTCCAATGAGGCCAACGGCTTCTCCTAATTGAGTCAGGAGTGACTGCAACGACGTCTCTCCTAAGTTGTCAAGGAGAGATCCGTAGCGCGGCCTGGGTCTCAAGGCCGCGGCTCTGATCGGCGCTGAAATCAGATAGGCTGTGACCATGCAGACGGTCTTGTGGACAATGCTCACGTTGGCGGTGGTCGCGCAGGCGCCGCAGGCCCTCAATGGCGCCGCGATTTTCGACCAGGGGAAGCCGTATGAAGACTTCCTCGCCGCCGCCGATTCCCGGCCCGAAGTCTGGAAGGGCAACACGAACCGGGGCCGCCCTTCGGCGGCACTCGTCGACCGCCTGAAGAGGGCCAGCGAGGGTCTTCGGTTCGTGGTGGTGGCCGTTGCGGCCTGCAGCGACTCGGTGCATACCGTGCCCTACGTCGCAGTGCTGGCCCGCGAGGCGGGCGTACCCCTCCGCGTCGTCGATCCGACGGTGGGGCGCCCCATCCAGGACGCGTTCAAGACTCCTGACGGCCGCGGCGCCACGGCCACCATTGCCGTGCTGCGCGGCGACAAAATCGTTGGCGCGTGGGTGGAACGCCCGGTTGTGCTCCAGACCTGGATTCTCGGTCCAGGCTCGTCGCTGTCGCAGGGCGATCGCATGGATCGGAAGTTCGGCTGGTACGAGTGGGACCGCGGCGAATCCACCATGGCAGAACTGGTCGACCTCGTCGAGCGCCTCCGCTGATGCACCTGTGAGCAACGACCAGTCTCAACTCGGCGACATCGTCAAAGAGCGCGTCGTCCCCAGGAAGGACACACCAAAGCTTTACAAGGTTGTGTTGATGAACGACGACTACTCCACGATGGAGTTCGTGGTGCTTGTGCTCGAGGGTGTGTTCCAGAAGTCGCCGGCCGAGGCCTACCGCGTGATGATGCAGGTGCACCGGCTGGGCTCAGGCGTGGCCGGTGTCTACCCATGGGAAGTGGCAGAGACCAAGGTCGAGACGGTGACGAAGATGGCGAAAGACGCCGGCTACCCACTTCGCGCCGTCACTGAGGAAGTGTAGAACACTCGGGCCTGAGACCCAGCCAGAGCTACGTGCCAGCCCGATACCGGTCTCTACCTCATTTCACCGGGAAGGTGGTCGCCAGTTCCGTGATCAACGCCTGGCGAATGTCGCGCAAGTCGGTGATGTGGCCAATCAGCGGGTGGGTGCGGGTGAGAAACGCCATGTTCGTTTCGCGCCCCGTCATGAGGAACTCCGGCATCGCCACCGTGTAGCGCACCGATGGGCCCAGTGGGCGCCCCTGCACCATCCAGCGATCGCCTTCCTTCGTGATGCCCCAGGTGTTCAGGTAGCCGCCGTTGCCCTGATTCTGCATGCCGGCCTCGAGCACCTTCACGAGGAGTGAGCCCGGCATCGAGACGCGGGTCACCGCGCCGCCAAACGGCAGCGTGCGGATGACGTCGTATTCAGTCACCGGTCCCGCCGGCAGCTCATCGTCAATCCTGATGGTGCCGCCGTTGATGATGGCCACGTCCACAGGCGCGGCTTCTCGCGCGAGCGCGTCGGCGATCACCTTGGTGAGGCTGCCGGGTCGGTTGCGCACGGCCGACTGCCGGCCATCCAGGCTCGACGGCAGCGTCGCCACCACCCGGGTGGGTTCGAAGCCGGCGCTTCTGAACGCATCAAACGCCGTTGTGGTCCAGCGCGTGACCTCTGCGTCCACCACCGAATCGGCGGTGATTTCGCTGGTGATGGGCTTGAGGCGCACCGATACTTCTGGCCGGGCGCCTTTGGGGAACGTCATGGTGACCAGCGCGAGCGTTCGCACATTGGCGTCGGCCTTGACGATGGGTGTGAGTCGCGCGCCACGGTGAATCAGCCAGTTCTCGTGTTCGTGACCGCCCAGCGCCACATCGATGTCGGGCACGGCCGTGACCAGGGCTTCGTCGCCAGTCAGCGGCAGGTGGGTGAGGGCGATGATCGCGTCGATCTGGCCTGTCTCACGCATCTTCGCGATAGCCGCCTTCGCGGCTTCGATGGGCGGCGCAAAACGCACCCACGCTTTGGGCTCTTCGATGGTGACGCCGATGACTCCGATGCGAAGCGACTGGCCTCCGACGGTCACCGGGACGACGGCGAAGGTGTCCGTGTTGGGAAACATCGCACCGGTGGCGTCGGTGACGTTCGAGACGACGACTTTGAAGCGCGACTGCTGCATGCGCGCGCGGAACGCGGGTTCGGGCAGGTCGAACTCGTGGTTGCCGAGCGTGGCCCATTCGAGGCCGACGGCGTTCAGCACGTCCACCATCTGGCGCCCCGCGATCGGTTCGCCGTCCACTCGGGGCACGGCCAGGGCCGACGGCGAAAGATAGTCGCCGCCGAGCGTGACCATCACAGGTGAGTTCGTTCGACGCAGATCCTTGATGACGGTGGCTACGCGGGCAAGGCCCCCCACACGTCCGCCTTCCACCGGGCCAATCTCATACACATCGTTGAAATGCGCGATGGTGAGGGCCGCTGGCGTTGTCTTGCCGCAGGCAAGGGGCGAGAGCAGCAGCACCAGCAGGAGCAGACGGAAGCGGGACATACGGAGAAAATACCCCATAATCAGATCACCGTGTTTTCCACGTCCCTTGAGATTGTGCTGACCGTTGCGTACCGCGAGGCCGTGTCTCGTCGTCATGCGTATCTGACGCTTGAGCACCTGTTGTTTGCGTTGGCGAACGATCCTGATGGCGAGCGCATTCTTGCCGCTTGTGGTGCGGACCTGGTGAAGCTGCGCGGCGACCTCGGCAGTTATCTTGAAGAGTCAATCGAAGAGATGAAGCGCGGCGAGGAGCGCGAACCGGAACAGACGGCGGCGTTCCGGCGCGTGTTGCAGACGGCGGTGCTGCATGTGCAGAGCGCGCAGAAGCCAGAGGTGCAGGCCGGCGACGTGCTGGCGGCGATTCTGCAGCAGCCCCGGAGCCAGGCAGCGCGGTTGATGGCGGCGCAGGGCATCACGCGGCTGGATGTGCTGGAGTATCTCTCGCACGGCATTTCGAAGGTGCCCGTGCCCGACTCGTCCGAGCCCGACGACACGCTGGGCACACCCGAGCGTGCGGACGGGCCGCAGTCGTCCACGGCCAAGGATCCGCTGGCGGCGTATTGCAGCAACCTGACGGCGCGGGCCCAGCAGGGGAAGCTTGATCCACTGGTCGGCCGCGTGGCCGAGTTGCAGCGCACGATCGAGGTGTTGTGCCGGCGCCGCAAGAACAACCCGGTGTTTGTGGGTGAGGCCGGCGTGGGCAAGACCGCGATGGCTGAAGGGCTGGCGCAACGGCTGCTGGAGCCGGGTGTGCCGTCGATCCTCAGGGACGCCGAGGTGTTTTCGCTCGACACGGCCGGGCTGCTCGCGGGCACGCGGTTCCGCGGCGACTTCGAGGAGCGGTTCAAGGCCGTCATCAAGGCTCTGGCGGCACGGCCGAAGGGCATTCTGTTCATCGACGAGATCCACTCCGCGGTCGGCGCCGGCGCCACCACGGGCGGCACGATGGATCTGGCAACGCTCATCAAGCCCATCCTGACGGCGGGTGACTTGCGGGTGATTGGATCGACGACGTTTGAGGAGTTCAAACACGTCGAGAAGGATCGTGCGCTGGCGCGGCGGCTGCAGCGCATCACCATCGACGAGCCGTCGGTGGAAGAGACGGTGAAAATTCTGGGGGGTCTCAAGAGCCGGTATGAGGCGCATCACAACGTGGTGTACGAGGACGCGACGCTTGAGGCCGCGGCCAAGATGGCCTCGCGGCACCTGCGCGATTCCCGGCTGCCCGACAGCGCCATCGACGTGATTGACGAGGCTGGCGCGGTGAGCCGTCTGAGCCGTGGTGATGACGATGGGACGGGGCCGGCGACGATCACGCAGGCCGAGGTGGAAGCCGTGGTGGCGCGCATGGCGAGGATTCCTGCGCGGCAAGCGTCCGCGTCAGACCGCGAGCGGCTGCGCACGTTGCAGGAGTCACTCGAACGCGTGGTGTTTGGTCAGCCCGAGGCGGTGAAGCTGGTGGCGCAGGCCATCAAGCGGTCGCGCGCAGGGCTGGGCGCGCCGGAGCGGCCGGCAGGATGTTTCCTCTTCACCGGTCCCACCGGCGTGGGGAAGACCGAGTTGGCCAAACAGTTGGCGCTGCAGTTGGGCAATGAGTTCGTCCGTTTCGACATGAGCGAGTACATGGAGAAACATGCGGTGGCCCGGCTCATTGGCGCGCCGCCAGGGTATGTGGGGTTCGAGCAGGGCGGCCTGCTGGTGGACGCCGTGCGCACACATCCCTACAGCGTGGTGCTGCTGGACGAGATCGAGAAGGCGCACCCGGATGTGTTCAACATCCTGTTGCAGGTGATGGACCACGCGACCCTTACGGACAACACCGGCCGCAAGGCGGACTTCAGGAACACGGTGCTGATCCTCACGTCGAACGCCGGATCGCGCGAGCTGAGTTCGCAGGCGATCGGGTTTGCCGATGGCGGCGACGGATCCGGCGGTTCGTCCAAGGAGAGCCGCTCGAAGAGCGCCGTCGAGCGCATCTTCTCTCCCGAGTTTCGCAACCGTCTCGACGCCATCGTCACATTCAAGGCCCTGGCGCCAGAGGCGATGGAGATGATCGTGGAGAAGTTCATCCTTCAGCTTGAGGCGCAGCTCGCCGAGCGCCGCGTGGCGATTACGCTGGAGCCTTCCGCCCGGGAGTGGCTGGCCAGGAAAGGGTACGACCCCATCTACGGCGCGCGGCCGCTCGCGAGAGTCGTCCAGCGCGAAGTGCGCGATCGCCTGACAGACGAGATCCTGTTCGGCCAACTGGAAAACGGCGGGACTGTGATCATTGGCACTGAAGGCGACGCCTTGAGTTTTTCTTTTGCTGCGTGACGTACGCAGGGCAGGCACGGTTGTCGGAGGGCGGAACTTTAGTCCCGCCACATTGAACAGATTCACCTTATGACCGACATGAAAGTAACCGACCGCCGCTGGTGGGTGCGCGGCGAATCCGACGGCCCTGCCGAGGTTCCGTCGCTGAAGCCGACGATGTTTGAGGAACTCGAGGCGCGCGTTGCCGAGAAGGATCTCGAGATCCAGCAATTGCTGACGAAGTACCGGGGCGCGTCGGATGAGTTTGAGCAGGCGCGTGCGCGACTGCGGAAGGAAGTGGGAAAGGACGTCGAACGCGGACGCCGGTCGGTGATTGTGTCTTTCCTCGAGGTGCTCGACAATCTCGACCGCGCGCTGGACGTCGGCGCCGGACCGGGATCCGAGTCGTTCGTCCAGGGCGTGGCGCTGGTGCGCCAGCAATTCATTTCCACGCTCGATGGCCTCGGCGTCACACGCGTCGATCCACTCAATCAGCCCTTCGACCCCGCGAAACACGAGGCCGTCTCCACGGCTCCGGCCGCATCGCCGGAGTTCGAGGGCCGCGTCATCGGCGTTGTGCGTCCCGGCTACGTCATGGGCGACGAAGTCCTTCGCCCCGCCCAGGTCGCCGTCGCTCGCTCGTAGGGCCGGCCTGGGCTTCAAGGCCGAGGCCTTCACAAAAGACAAACGCCCTGGCTCTTTGTGAGCTGATCAATACTGCGTACATCGATGAAGCGCACCTGGACCATCATCGGCGTGAGTGACGTGTCGAGCAGCTTCAAGTGGTACCAGTCGCTCTTCGGCCAGCCCGAAACACAACCGGCCCATGCCTACTTTGGCCAGGTCGTCGATTCGAAGAGGAGCCGCACGTGAATGCGCATACTCAGACGAGGGAGTTCTCTCTCAGGGATCCGGACGGATACTACGTCACGGTCAGTGAGCTATCCTCGCCGGGTGATCTGAGACTGACCGTCCAGGTGGGCGATCGGGTCATTCCCGAGACAGGAGAGACCGCTGAGGTTGGCCTTCCACGCGGCGTGTATCGGACCGTTGATCCCGGCCACAAGGGCGGCGTTCCCGGTGTCGCCACTGCGCAACTGCGGGCCACGCTGTTTCATGAGTGGTACCACCTCGTTCGGGAGGCGCACTTTGCGCCGGCCTTTCTGGCCGACCGGTGGGCGCAAGTCGGGACGACCCGGTGACGCATATCAGGACCGTGGTTCGAGTGGTCGCGGTCGCAATAGCCGTTCTTGGACTGGCATTGTTCCTCACGCGGCCTGGGCGTCCAGAGGCTTCTGCGGGGCCCTGTGTGGTGGTTGCGGGCCCGACGCTGCTCCCCGACGTTGAAGAGACGAGTGGGCTGGCAGTGAGCCGCCGCGATCCCAACGTGCTGTGGTCTCACAACGATTCCGGAAATGCGGCCGTGTTATTCGCGCTCGATCCGAAGGGCGTGATGCGCGGGCGCGTGCGTGTGCCCGTCCGCACTCGAGACTGGGAAGACATTTCGGTCGGCAGATGTCCGTCGGGCGATTGCCTCTACCTTGCGGACATCGGTGACAACGGGCAGCGGCGTCGGCAAGTGCAGATCTATCGCGTGGCAGAACCACAACCGGGCGACCACGAGACCGCGCTGCCTGATGTCTTCAACGCCACCTACGCGGACGGTCCCCACAACGCCGAAGCACTGTTCGTGATCGGTTCCGATCTCTTCATCGTCACCAAAGACCGCATTGGCAGCGTGTATCGAGCCACGGTGTCCGACAGCCGGGACCTCCAGTTTCAGCGCCTTGGTCAACTGGGGCTTGAGAAGGTTACAGACGCAGAAGCCTCCCGGGACGAAAAATCCGTCGTGGTGAGAACACTCGACGACGTCGTCTTCTACGAGACGGATGAACTCCTGCGAGGTGGTAACACACCCTCCCTCCGCATTCCAGTGGGCGGGTTGAAGGAGCCACAGGGCGAAGGCGCGGCGCTCGACGGGAACATGCTCTATTTGTCGAGCGAAGGAGGCATGGGGAGCCGCGCCGGCAGATTCGTGAGCCTGCGCTGCAGCGGTGGGCTATCGTAGTCGCGCACCAACCGGGCCGGTCGCGTGTGGCACTGGAGGGGTGGGGCGCGCAGCTGCTCGACCAGCAGCGGCCCGACGGTCAGTGGAGCGATGGTGTGGCCACGCCGTTCTGGTGGTCCAACCTCTACACGCTGGTGTTCCTCCGCGACCTCGGGCTGGACCCGGCAAGCGCTCGCGCGCGTTCCGCCATTGATCTCGTTCGCCGCCACGCGACCTGGGGCCCCGAGTTCAGAGACTCACCCTTCTTCGAAGGCGAGGTCGAACCCTGCATCAACGGACGCGTCGTCGCCCTGGGCGCGTACTTCGGAGTGCGCAGCGACCGGTTGGTCGATCGCCTGCTGAGCGAACAACTGTCTGACGGCGGCTGGAATTGCGAGGCTGAACGCGGCTCGGTGCGCTCCTCGTTCCACACGACAATCTGCGTGATTGAAGGGCTGCTGGCGTTCGAGCAGGCGTACGGCGCCTCACCAGCGGTTACCGGCGCAAGGAAGCGGGCGCAGGAGTACCTGCTTGACCGCCATCTGCTCCGCAGGCTATCCACAGGCAACGTCATCGACCCGGTGTGGACGCAGTTGGCATTTCCCACCCTCTGGCGTTATGACGGACTTCGCGCGCTCCACTACTTGCGCGCGGCCTCTGAGCAGGACGATGAGCCGCCGGATGCGCGGATGAAAGAGGCCGTCGCCGCCGTGACCGCGCGACGCCAGTCCGACGGCTGCTGGCCGCTGGTGTGGGGCACAAAGCCGCGACCGTCTGCGTTGTGATGCTTCTGGCTGTTGCCGGGGAGGCAGCCCAAGTTCGTCAAAGCAGCCAGCGCACGCCTGTCACCAGGCGCGACGCGACCGCGCCCCGCGCGGCGACGCCTGGCGGTCTCGGCAATCTCATGGCTTTGACGATTCCCGGGGGCTTCACCATCAGATTCACGGCGTTTCGAGCGACGAGACCCGACGGATCGCCGTACCACGGCGTCGGCATCAGACCCACAGTGCCGGCCTCGCGCACTGTGAAGGGCGTGATCGAGGGCCGTGATGAGGTGCTCGAGGCCGGCATTGCTGCAGTGAGCAAGGCGAGCGAGCGAATCCCTCCGCCAGGGCACCGAGATGATCTGCCGGACCCTTGTTGAGGTGACGGGAAGACGATGATCCCCGATCCGAAGAAGACCAGACGCTTTCGCACGACGGCCGCCCTGGACGCGTGGCTCTCCGCGAACCACGACCGCGAAACCGAGCTGTGGCTGAAGGTCCACAAGAAGGACTCGGGCCTGCCATCGGTCACGTGTCCCGAGGCCCTCGACGTGGCTCTGTGCTGGGGTTGGATTGACGGCATCCGCAAGTCCTTCGACGAGCGGTCGTTCCTGCAACGCTACTCGCCCCGCAAGGCGAAGAGCATCTGGAGTCAGATCAATCGCGACAACGTGGCGCGGCTGACCGCGGCCGGTCGCATGACCACCCATGGCCAGCGTCAGGTGGACGCCGCGAAATCGGATGGTCGCTGGGCCGCCGCGTATGCGCCCATCCGCAGTGCCAGCGAGGCGACAAACCCCGACGATCTTCGGGCGGCCATCGAGGCGAGCCCGAAGGCGCGCAAGACGTTCCGCACACTGGGTCGGCTGAACCTTTTTGCGCTGGCGTTTCGCACCAACAACGTGCGGACGCCTGCGGGACGCGCCAAGAAAATAGCCGCGCTGGTAGCGATGCTCGAGCGTGGCGAGACGATTGCGTCCGAGCCAAAGAACAAAGCGCGTTAGCGGCCGCCCAGCGTTCGGCCGGTCTCCACGGCGGCGAACGCGGCCTCGTCACGCCGCTGCATGATGAAGACGCTCCAGCCTTCCTTCATCCGCTGCTCCATCTCAGCCGGATTGTTGGTGGGGAAGCCGCACGGCACCTTGAACTCCTTGCACGCGGCCAGGATTGACGCCGCAGCCGCCTCGCGCCCCGCAGGATCCCCCCTGAAGACGCCGCCGAGCGTGCCGTATCCCGCGAACATCTGTCCCACGCCAGGCTCGGCGGCGATGTCACGCACGTTCTTCAAGCCCTCCAGGCTCTCGATGATCACACTGACCAGCAGTTCGCCGTTCTTGTTGAGCGGCCAGACATCGGCCTTCTGTTTATACTGCTCGATCGAGAGTCCCCAGTAGGCTGCGGCGCTTTCGAGCCCGGTATCGGGGCGCGTGCCACCGGCCGACGGAAACCGCATCGCCTTGATCACGTCGCGCACTTCCTGTGCCGACTCCACCGCTTCCATGGACACATTGGAATGACCGGCAGCGAGCTGGCGGACGATGTTGTTGTTCACGTTCGTGGGATTGCTGTGCCAGATGCCGATCTTCGCGCCGAACGGATGCGTCCGCATGGACCCGCCGGCCTTCTTGATCTCCTCGATGAACCGAAGGAACGTGTCGGACGTGCCCGACGTGTAGAGGTAGTCCGCGCGCGTGTAGGCCACCGTTTCTTGCGCCACGTCGGCCAGCACGATCGGAGGTGCCGGCGGAGGTGCCGGCGGAGGTGCCGGCGGAGGTGCCGGGACGGGTGCCGGTGGTGGGGTTGTTGGAGGCGTCGTGGTCCCCGCTGCCGAGGCAGCCCCGCCCCCAC